>OLQH01001021.1_pt1 | contig 25324 bp, 17 predicted proteins | sample 1672671 | NCBI WGS metagenome assembly OLQH01 (sample SAMEA3136712, study PRJEB25190) | human gut metagenome
TTGAGTCACATATGCAAAGAGGAATTGTCTAACTTAATTTGACAATTAATAACATGTAAAATAAATAATCGTGCGAACCAAATAACATTGTATTTTTTTGTTGTTTTGTTTTGAATATATAGAAATAAACTATTTTTTTATCAGACAAAATGAAAAAAATGTCCATTGCTTTTTGGCTGAATTCGTTTCTTTTTTCATAAAATTCCCATAATCAAATAGAAACATTGCTGTAGCAACAACGAAAATACCAGTTTTTTCTGGACATATGAGAGAACGCTAAGCCAAAGATGAAAAAAGTTGCGTGTTCAAAAAAAATCATGTTATATTTAATAGAGACACTATTATATAGGAAGAAAAAATTAGAGGGGGAATAGGATGGAAGCTTACAAGCAATCTGTCGATACTGTCACAAAAGAAGTTTCAGTCAATACTGAAACTGGTTTAACACAACAAGAGGCCCAACAACGGCTGAAAGAAAATGGCCGCAATCAATTTGAAGAGGCTAAGAAGGATTCTGTGTTAAAGAAATTTATTCACAGTTTATCTGATTTTACAACGATTATTTTATTAGTTGCTGCGGCAATTTCGTTTTATACAGCAATCGTAACAGAACATGGCGAATATTTTGAAGGAATCTTAATTATTGCAATTGTGATTATCAATGCTGTTTTGGCCATTGTTCAAGAAGGAAATGCTGAAAAATCTCTGGCGGCTTTACAAGACATGAACAAGCAAAGTAGTGCAGTCTTACGAGATGGCAAGGTAATCGAAGTCGATGCTGAAGAACTAGTAGTAGGAGATGTTCTAGTTCTTGAAGCTGGTTCAATGATTACAGCCGATGCACGACTTATTCAAGCTTCTCAAATGCGCGTAGAAGAGTCAGCACTAACAGGTGAAAGTGAACCTGTTGAAAAAGATCCTACATACGTGGGGCATGACGATGATGGCTTAGGAGATCAAATAAATATGATTTTCAAAGGCTGTACCGTTGTGAATGGCCGCGGACGAGCAGTAGTAACTGCAACAGGAATGAATACAGAAATGGGTAAAATTGCTGGGTTACTGAATAACAGCGATCAACAAAAAACACCATTACAAAAACGCTTGAATCAATTAGGCAAACGTATTAGTTTGTTAGCCTTAGGGGCTGCAGCAATTGTTTTCATTATTGGTGAACTGCAAGGAGAACCGCTTCTTGAAATGTTTATGACAGCCGTTTCCTTAGCGGTGGCAGCTGTACCAGAAACACTAACCGTGATTGTAACGTTAACCTTAGCATATGGTGTTCAAAAAATGGCTAAGAAACATGCAATTATTCGCCGATTGCCAGCAGTAGAAACGCTAGGAACTGCGAATGTTATCTGTTCTGATAAGACAGGAACACTGACACAAAATAAAATGCGTGTCCGCCGAGTATGGCATCGTGGTGATGAAGTAACGGATACGGAAGATGCCATGACCGATGAAGCCATGGAAGTACTGAAAATGGCTGCTTTATGTACAGATGTCATTGTGGAAAAAGAAGGCGATGAACTAACTGTTACAGGGAATCCGACAGAAGCGGCAATTGTTCGTGCTGTCGAAGAAAATTATCATACTAAAGAAGAACTTGAAGAAAAATATCCTCGTATTGGTGAAATTCCCTTTGATTCAGAACGAAAAATGATGACTACGGTCCATCAATGGGGGAAAAAGTACATCTCAATTACTAAAGGAGCCTTTGATGTGTTACTACCTCGTTTTGGTTTCGGAGATGTCGATCAAGCGGCTATTGTTAATGATCGTTTCGGAAAACGAGCGTTACGAGTTATTGCTGTCGGTTATGTCGTATATGATGAACCACCCAAGGAAATTACATCGGAGGCTTTAGAAAAAAATCTTCGCTTGTTAGGCTTAATTGGCATGATTGATCCACCACGTCCAGAAAGTAAGGGCGCCATTGCTCGTGCGAAAAAAGCTGGAATTAAAACAGTCATGATTACTGGTGATCACGTGGTAACAGCCAGTGCAATTGCTAAAGAATTAGGAATTTTAAAAGATAAAAGTGAAGCCTTATCTGGTTCAGAACTGAAAAAAATGAGTGATGAAGAATTAGATAAACGGGTTAAAGATTTATCCGTTTATGCACGTGTAACCCCTGAAGATAAAATTCGAATTGTTCAATCATGGCAACGTTCTGGCGCTGTTGTAGCAATGACCGGAGATGGCGTGAATGATGCGCCAGCCTTGAAAGCTAGTGATGTCGGTTGCGCAATGGGGATTACTGGAACAGATGTGGCCCAAGGCGCTTCAGATATGATTTTGACGGACGATAACTTTGCAACTATTGTTGATGCAGTGGCGCAAGGACGTGCCGTGTACCGAAATATTCGTAAAGCCATTAACTTCTTATTAAGCTGTAATATTTCTGAGATTTTTATTGTTTTAATTGCCATGTTACTTGGTTGGGGTGCGCCATTTACTGCAGTTCAACTGTTGTTTGTTAACGTGGTCGCAGATGGGTTACCCGGTTTTGCATTAGGAAAAGAACCAGCGGAAAAAGGAATTATGGATGAGGCACCAATCCCTAAAAACGAAGGGATTTTTGCACGAGGCTTATGGCAAAAGATTGGGATTAATGCAGCAGTGTTCACAGTCATTACTTTGTTTGGTTTTTACCTAGGTGCCTTTGTACCAGGTGTTTCAGCCTATGTTTCAAACAGCTATGAAGTTGGACAAACAGTGGCATTTTTAATCTTAGCTTATTCCTCTATCTTACATGTCTTTAATGTTCGTAGTGCGAACTCTGTTTTCCGTGTAAAATTATCAAGCAACAAGTCGCTCTTTGAAATGGTCGTTTTAGCATTATTAATTACCACAACCATTGCTTTATTACCATTCACACAAGAACTATTTGGATTAGTGCATATTAGTTTAAATCATTGGATGTTAGCAATTTTCCTATCCTTTGTGCCAATTTTCGTCAATGAAATGATTAAGTTCCATTTCTCTGAAGTCGAAGAGGAAGAAGAAGTAATTTAAATTTAACAGGAATAAAAGGAGCTACATTTGTTCAGAAAATTATCTTAATAGTTAGCAAGTGGGGCAGCAGTCGTTTCGACTGCTGCCCCACTTATTTTTGATTTTCCTTTTTTCAAAATAGGTGGGTTTCTTATCTAAGATGAACATTCTCTAATAAAAAGACTTGCTAAACGATTTAAAACGTATTATAGTGAGTAGCATCGTTAGTCAAAAAGCGCTTTTTGACTAATGAAAAAGATATATAAAACGTTATATAATAAAGAGTTTTAAAAGTTTTTATGGAGCTGTTGGTTAAACTAAACGAAGTCATTTCTTTTGTAGGAGGAAAGTATTGTGTTACACAAAGCAGAGGGGTTTGATCGTCGGAAATTTACGATGGCAGGGATCTTAGTTGCCATGGGCGTTGTCTATGGAGATATTGGAACGAGCCCTTTATATGTAATGAAAGCCATTGTAGGAGATAATGGTGGCTTGGCACGGGTTTCTGAATCGTTTATTTTAGGTTCGGTCTCATTAATTTTTTGGACATTGACTATCTTAACCACGATTAAATATGTTGTTATTGCTTTAAATGCTGATAACCATGGAGAAGGTGGGATTTTCTCTCTTTATACATTGGTTCGTAAAAAAAGTAGGTATTTGATTATTCCCGCAATGATTGGCGGCGCCGCTTTACTGGCTGATGGCGTTTTGACCCCAGCTGTGACAGTGACGACAGCGATTGAAGGCTTACGGGGGATTCCGGCATTTTTTGAACGTTTTGGCAATGACCAAACGATTATAGTGGTTATTACGTTGACGATTATTTTAATTCTTTTTTCTGTTCAACGATTTGGAACAGAATTGGTCGGGAAAGCTTTTGGGCCGATTATGTTCTTGTGGTTTACTTTTTTAGGCATCATTGGTTTAATGAATTTTAGCCAAGATTGGACGGTTATTCGTGCATTAAATCCATATTATGCTTTGCAATTACTAGTCAGTCCAGAAAATAAATTAGGTCTATTTATTTTAGGGAATATTTTCTTGGCTACAACTGGTGCTGAAGCTTTATATTCTGATTTAGGGCATGTAGGAAAAATGAATATCCGCATTAGCTGGCCGTATATTAAGATTTGTTTGATTCTTAATTATTTAGGGCAAGCTGCGTGGTTGTTAACGGTCAAAGAAAACCCTGAAATGCAGGCATTAGCTGAAATTAACCCATTTTTCCAAATGATTCCACGAGGTATTCTCGTATTTGGCGTTGTTTTTGCAACAATCGCCGCAGTGATTGCTTCGCAAGCGTTAATATCAGGTTCGTATACTTTAGTTTCTGAAGCGATTAAATTGAAGTTATTACCAAGACTTAAAATTATTTATCCTGGGAGCAATATCGGTCAAATGTATATTCCAGCGGTAAATTTAATTTTGTGGTTAGCTTGTTCAGCAATCGTGCTGGCTTTTAGAACATCGACACACATGGAAGCTGCGTATGGTCTATCGATTACGATTACGATGTTAATGACAACCATTTTATTGTTGTTTTATCTTTTGGATAAAATTCCAGCTTGGTCTGCGTATCTAATTTCCTTGTTCTTTGCTGCCATTGAAGTTGTCTTTTTCTTTTCAAGTGCTGCGAAGTTTTTCCATGGTGGATATGTTGCTGTGGGAATGGCAGTCTTCTTGTTATGCATCATGATTATTTGGGAACGCGGCAACGAGATTAAAGAAGCAACGGCGGAACAAGTGTCGTTGGAAAAATATGTACCACAACTTAAAGCTTTGAAAGAAGATACATCTGTACCAATGTATCAAACCAACGTGGTCTTTTTAACCTCCGATCGAGTGGATGGCGAAATTAATCGTAATATTATTTATTCGATTTTGGACAAACAACCAAAACGAGCGAATGTTTATTGGTTTGTTAATGTTCAGGTAACAGATGAACCCTTTACTCAAGAGTATTCTGTTGATATGTTAGGGACTGATTTTATTGTGCAAGTTCAGCTATATTTAGGCTTCCATATTTCTCAAGAAGTGAATGTATATTTAAGACAAATTGTTCATGACTTGATGAAAACAGGCCGCTTGCCAAAACAGCCGCAACGTTATTCATTAACGCCAGGGAGAGAAGTTGGCGATTTCCAATTTGTATTAATTCAAGAAGAATTATCTAACGTTTCTGAACTGAAAAAATGGGATCGACAAATTATGCAGGCAAAATTAGCTATCAAAAACTTAACTACCTCTCCTGAAAGTTGGTTTGGCTTGGAATACAGTGAAGTCAAATATGAATCCGTTCCTTTAATCATTGGTCCACAACGGAAAACGCACTTAGTCGAACGAAAGAATCGTTCATAAATAGAAGAAATTTAACTAAAAGATTGAGCCTAAGTCCTTGAGATACATGGCTCAATCTTTTTTGTAGAATCAGAGTAAATACTGTAATTCCACAAAGAATTCATTTAAAAGCGTTTGGTCTTTAAAGGAATTCATCCGCTTAAAGATGGCCAGTAAGACTTCTTTTTGTGGCTCAGTTAATTGATCTACTTTTAACAAAGGAAGAAAAGCGATAATCAGAGAATAATCCAATTCTGGATTTTGAGAATGTGTAAATAATTCATGGAGTTCTGACAAAATAAACGGATGATAATAAGATTGGTCAGACTGTTCTTCTGCAGTTGTTGGTTCATAAATAGAAATACTCTCTTGGGAATGAGAGGGGGCTTCTACTGTTAAAGGAAAAGCATAAAAGGGCTGCTGTAACTTTTGCGCTTGAATCATAATTTTTAAGGAATCGTGATAGGATAGCTGTTCTTCAGATAAACGTCCCATCAACTGAGTAAAAAAAGGTGGTTTTAGCAGTTGTTTATTTTGAAAATTTTCTTTTAATAGCTGGCGCACAAATCGATCAAAATCACCATAAAGTAGCCAATCTACTGTTGTATCGCAGGCTTTAGCGATTTTTTTTTAAGTATCGTTTATTGGGTAAATTCAAACCTAATTCCCAGTTACTAATTGTACTTCCACTAGATAAACCAATTTTATTGGCTAAATAACGTAAAGTGTACTTCTTCTTTTTTCGAGCTTCACGCATGCGCGCCCCGACTTGCTTTGTAGTAATTTTCATTGAAACACTCCTTTTGTAATAAATATGAGGATAAGGTGTTCTTAAAATATACATACGCAAAATTCGGCTCTTTTTTTTTCTAAACTAAAAAAAGTAATTATTTCTAACAATTTTCATCTTGTGCTATGCTTAAGATGAAAATACTTAAGAAGAGAAGGGATCATATGTCAGCAAAACATAATCATGAACAACACCAGGAAAAACAGCCAACAATGTCCCACGATAAAATGAATCACATGAATCATGACATGGCGCATGAACAAATGGCTATGTCACACCAACATGAAGGAATGAAGGGAATGGATCATTCAATGCATATGGGGAATTTTAAACAAAAATTCTGGCTGTCATTGATTTTAGCTATTCCGATTATTGTTCTTTCACCAATGATGGGTTTTCAATTACCTTTTCAATTTACTTTTCCAGGTTCTGATTGGTTGGTCTTAATTTTAGCAACTGTGCTATTTTTTTATGGTGGACAACCATTTTTAAGTGGCGCTAGAATGGAATTACAGCAAAAGAGTCCAGCAATGATGACGTTAATTGCGATGGGGATTTCGGTATCATATTTTTACAGCTTATATGCGTTTTACATGAATTATTTTACGAATCAGGCCCACGTGATGGACTTTTTCTGGGAATTAGCCACTCTGATTGTTATTATGCTTTTAGGCCATTGGATTGAAATGAATGCTATTTCTAATGCTGGTGATGCCTTGAAAAAAATGGCTGAACTGTTGCCTGACACAGTCAAGCGAATGACTGAACATGGGGAAGAAGAAATTCCTTTGCAAGATGTCCAAGAAGGCGATCGCTTGATTGTCCGTTCGGGAGATAAAATTCCGACAGATGGTAAAATTTTGAAAGGAAGCACAACAGTCGACGAATCGATGGTTACAGGGGAATCAAAAACAGTAGAAAAAAACATTGGTGACTCCGTGATTGGTGGAGCTGTCAATGGCAACGGAATGATTGAAATTTCGGTAACTGGCACGGGTGAAAATAGTTACCTGTCAAAAGTTATGGAGATGGTTAAACAAGCGCAATCGGAAAAATCAAAACTAGAATCCATTTCAGACCGTGTAGCCAAGTGGTTATTCTATATTGCCTTATTCGTAGGTGTGTTAGCATTTATCGGTTGGTTACTCGTAACGAAAGATTTGTCTCTAGCATTTGAACGAATGGTTACAGTTTTTATTATTGCCTGTCCCCATGCGTTAGGCTTAGCAATTCCTTTAGTGATTGCTAGAAGTACCTCCATTGCTGCTAAAAATGGCTTACTTTTAAAAAATCGGAATGCATTAGAACAAGCTAATAAGGTTGAATATGTGTTGCTGGATAAAACTGGAACTTTAACAGAAGGACAATTTACAGTTACTGGCTTAGAATTAATGAGTAAGCAATTCACTAGAGAAGAAGCACTTAAATATATTGGAGCATTAGAAAAAAATGCAAACCATCCGTTGGCAATTGGGATCATGAACTATTTAAATAAACAAGCCGTTCAACCTTATGAAGCCCATAATCTGCAAGCTTTATCAGGCGTAGGACTGGTTGCTACTGTTCAAAACCAAGAAGTCAAAATAGTCAATGAAAAAGAAGTTGCACGGTTACAGTTAACCTTCGATGAAACAATTAAAACAAACTATCAAGAGCAAGGAAATACCTTGAGCTATTTAATCATCGATGGTCAATTAGTCGCACTGCTTGCTTTAGGAGATAAAGTCAAACCAGAAGCTAAAACATTTATTGCAGAGTTACAAGCGCAAGGAATTACGCCAGTCATGTTAACAGGGGATAATCAAACAGCCGCCAGTGCAGTTGCTAATTATTTAGGAATGAAGGAATACTACGCAGAGCTCTTACCAGAAGATAAAGAAAAAATTGTGCAACAATATCTTACTGAGGGACATCAGGTCATGATGGTAGGAGACGGTATTAATGATGCACCAAGTTTAGCCCGTGCTTCAATCGGCATTGCGATAGGCGCTGGTACAGATGTAGCGATTGATTCGGCAGATGTTGTACTGACGGATAGTGATCCTAAAGATATTTTAAGGTTCTTAGATTTAGCCAAACAAACACGACGTAAAATGATCCAAAATCTTTGGTGGGGAGCTGGGTACAATATTGTCGCCATTCCTTTAGCGGCTGGGGTTCTTGCACCAATTGGGATTGTTTTAAATCCAGCTGTAGGTGCTGTCTTGATGTCATTAAGTACAATTATTGTAGCAGCAAATGCTATGACACTGCATATTTCAAAAAAATAATTCGATATAATTGTAGAGAGCGGAAAGTAATCAATACTTTTTGTTCTCTATTTTTTTCTTCTTAAAAAAATTTTTGCCTTATTTGACGTATTCTTATAACAAGGGAGTGAAAGGGGACGATATATGGATTTCAAGGAATTATTGTCTTTTGAACATAAAAATATGTTGGAATTGTTGAATTTACTGCAACAAGAGCAGACATTTTCTGTTTTGATGGCTGCAGAAAAACTAAAGGTGAGCGACAAAACCATCCATTGTTACATTCAACGTTTTGAAAAAAAACAGGAAACGTTTAAGATAGAAGGGCTTTGTAAGATTTATACAACGACCAAAGGAATTGTAAAATATCGTGAATTATGCGTTTGTGGCTTGGCTCGATTTAGACAAAAATTTTGTTATTTTATTCCCGAATTTTATATTTTACGTTGTCTAATTGAAGAGCGAATCAATTATGCGCAATTGACCCAGGTATTGGGATTACAGGAATCAACTCTTCGGAAGAAACTTTCTAATATTCGACGTTGGCTAGTTAATTTTGATATTATTGTACGTCAAAAACATTACGATTTAACTGGCAATGAATGGCAAATTCGACAGTTAATCCTTTGTTTTTATTTGTTTTTTCAAGAAAGCTGTCTAGAAGAAAACAGAGAAATGACTCGGAAAATCATTACCTTTTTTGAGTTGGATTTAAATGTAGCACAACAGAATCATCTTAGTTGGCTAATTTATATTTGGGAGAGACGATACCGAGGCGGGCATGAAATTTCAGTGCCAAATGCTAATTTATTTCAACAAACAAGTGCTTTTTTTTATTTATTTCGTGTGGAAGTGTTGAGCACTTCTTTTATGTCTCTTAAAGAACAAAAAGCGTTATTTGTGATTCTTGAAGCACATTTTGGTGGTTGTTTTGGCAAGAGAGCGCGAAAGTATTTTATTCATGAGCAAATGAAAATAGAAAGTTTATGCTTAAAAACAGCTATTTTTATTATGAAAGAAATTAGGAGAAATTTTACACAACATCATTTTAATTATCAAGAAATTCATTTATGTCGATTTTTAAGTACGCATATGAATAGTTTATTAGACGGACAAGCATGGTTGCCAGCTCATAAACAGGAACAAACACTCGCTGTACGTTATCATCAAACTTGGCACAGATTACAGAAACTAATTAGGCTTTTAAAACGCCTATACCCAGCCTTTACTTCAGTAAAAGAACGGGAATTGACGAGTTGCTATTTTTATCACATCCTAGATTTATTTGACCCGATTTTATATGAAAAAAAATATATTATTTGCCTGTTGACGGACTTCCCTCCAGAAAAAGAACAAGCGCTGGGGCAATCTATAAAAAATTATTTCAGTGAAAAAAAGAATATTACAATTATTCATGGAAAATCAACGTATCAACTTCACCAAGCACACCTCTTAATTGTCAATCATTTGTTTCAGATGAACGTAGCGCCTTCTTCTGAGACAATTGTTTATTTGCCAGAGGAATTATCTCCTGCTTTTTTTGAAAAAGTCGAAGCGAATCTACCGTAAGAAGTCCAATTTTGTCTAAATAGTGTTAAAATGAAGAAGTAAGAGGAATGGATGAGGAGGATATTAAAATGAAACAACTGCAATTTGGTACAAGTGACGAAACAGTTTCTTCGGTTATCTTAGGATGTATGCGCTTAAATGGTGCTGAAAATCCTCAACAGGTAATTGAAACTGCTTATGATCATGGCATTACATTTTTTGATCACGCCGACATTTATGGTGGCGGCGACTGCGAAACCATTTTTGGTAAGGCCTTAAAAGAAAGTACCATTCGTCGTGAAGATATTTTTATACAAACAAAATGTGGAATTCGTCAAGGCTTTTTTGACTTTTCGAAAGCACATATTTTAGAAGCGGTCGAAGGGAGTTTACAGCGTTTAGGTGTAGATTCAGTCGATGCATTATTGTTGCATCGTCCAGATACTTTAGTGGAACCAGAAGAAGTAGCTGAAGCTTTTCATTTATTAGAAAAACAAGGAAAAGTTCGCTATTTTGGTGTAAGTAACCAAACGCCAGGACAAATTGAACTTTTAAAAACAGCTGTTAAACAACCATTATTAGCTAATCAATTACAATTTGGCATCAAGCATACTGGCATGGTGGATCAAGGCTTACAAACAAATATGGAAATATCAGGAAGCATTGATTATGATCATGGTATTTTAGATTATTCACGGTTGAAACAAATGACTATTCAAGCATGGTCACCGTACCAATATGGTTATTTTGAAGGTGTCTTTATTGGAAATGAAAAATTCCCTGAGTTAAATCAAAAATTAAGCGAATTGGCTGAAAAATATCAAACAACGCCAACTGGCTTAGCCAGCAGCTGGATTCTGCGCCACCCTGCTAATATGCAAGTCATCGCAGGAAGTATGAATCTTGGTAGAATTGAAGAAATTGCTAAAGCAGCAGACATTGTGATTAGTCGCGAAGATTGGTACGATATTTATCGTGCAGCGGGAAATGTTTTGCCGTAAAAAGATTTTCATACTTGTGAAGATCCAGCGTGTATTGCTGATTGATTTTGGTATTTGATATAGTTGTCACTAAGGAACTATGTCAAATACCTTTTTCTTTCATTCTGCAATCGCCGTCTACTGCAAATTCTGTAGTTTTTTGTTAAAATAGAAAGGAAACTAGTTTGCTAAAGATGAGGGGAAAAAAATGACCAAAAAAAAATTATTACTCGTTGATGGAAACAGTGTAGCCTTTCGTGCATTTTTTGCGCTACATAACTCATTAGAACGATTCAAAAATAAGAACGGCTTGCATACAAATGCTATTTATGCATTTAACAATATGTTTGAAAATGTAATGCAAAAAGAAATGCCTACTCATGTTTTAGTCGCTTTTGATGCAGGGAAAACCACATTCAGAACAGAATTTTATTCAGAATATAAAGCCGGACGTTCAAAAACACCGGGGGAATTTAAAGAACAAATGCCGTATATTCGTGAACTTTTAGAAGGTTTAGGCGTAAAATATTATGAACTACCTAACTATGAAGCAGATGATATTATTGGTACATTAGCCAACAAAGTTGATAAAGATGAATTTGATGTTGTCGTGTTATCAGGGGACCGAGATTTGACACAATTAGCGACGGACACTGTCAAAGTAGATATCACTGTTAAAGGAGTTAGCGATATTGAATCATATACGCCTGAGCATATTGCTGAAAAATATGATGGGTTAACGCCTAAGCAAATTATTGATATGAAAGGGTTGGCTGGCGACACGTCGGATAACATTCCAGGTGTAACGAAAATCGGTGAGAAAACCGCGATTAAGCTGTTAAAACAATATGGCTCAGTTGAAGGGGTTTATGAGAATATCGATGAAATGAAAAAAAGCAAAATGAAAGAAAACTTGATTAATGATAAAGAGCAAGCCTTTCTTTCTAAACGTTTAGCGACAATTGAAGTCAATGCACCAGTCGAAGTCAATGTGGAAGACTTGGCATATGAAGGGAAAAACTTAGAAAAATTGGTTCCTTTTTATAAAGAAATGGACTTTAAACAATTTTTAGCTAAGTTGGACATTACAGAAGAACCTGTTGAAATGGAAGATATTTTATTTGAAGTAGTCGAAGATCAGTTAACCAATGAAATGTTTACAGACGATATGGCTCTTTATGTTGAGATGATGGAAGATAACTATCATACGTCACCGATTGTCGGCCTTGCTTGGGGCAACAACAAGAAGATTTATACCACGAATAATTTAGCTGTTTTTGAAAGTCAGCCATTTATTGACTGGTTGATGGATGAGACACGTAAAAAAAATGTCTACGATGCAAAACGGACGTACGTTGCACTAAATCGCTATGTAGGAAAAATGACAGGGATTGCCTTTGATGTTTTATTGGCTGCTTATTTACTTGATACCAATGACAATAACGCTGATATTGAAGGTGTAGCACAACATTACGGATATGATGCGATTCAATCTGATGAAGCCATTTATGGAAAAGGGGCCAAAAAAGGCTTGCCAGAGGACGAAGAAGTTTTCTTTGGTCATTTAGCACGTAAGATTAAAGCAATTCAATTTTTAACAAGCAAATTAGATAGCGAATTAACAGAAAAAAATCAAGCTGATTTATTCTATAAAATGGAATTACCACTTTCTCGTATTTTAGGCGATATGGAAATAACTGGTATCCGTGTTGATGCCACACGCTTAAAAGAAATGCAAGTAGAATTTTCAGAACGCTTGAAAGAAATCGAAGAAAAAATCTATGCAGAAGCTGGCGAAGAATTTAATTTGAATTCACCTAAACAATTAGGCGTTATTTTATTTGAAAAAATGGGCTTACCTGTGATCAAAAAGACGAAAACTGGCTATTCAACAGCGGTAGATGTTTTAGAACAACTAAAAGAACAAGCACCAATTGTGGCCGATATTTTAACCTATCGTCAAATTGCCAAAATTCAATCGACCTATGTTGAAGGACTCTTAAAAGTAATTCAGCCAGATAATAAAATTCATACTCGGTATGTACAAACACTGACACAAACAGGACGATTAAGCTCAGTAGATCCTAATTTACAAAACATTCCTATCCGTTTAGAAGAAGGCCGAAAAATTAGAGAAGCCTTCGTACCAAGAGAGGATAATTGGTTGATTTTCTCTTCTGACTACTCTCAAATTGAGTTACGTGTGCTCGCGCATATTTCTAATGACGAGCATTTAAAAGAAGCATTTGTGGAAGGGCAAGATATCCATGCCAGCACTGCAATGCGAGTTTTCGGTGTTGAAAAAGCAGAAGATGTCACACCTAACATGCGTCGTCAAGCTAAAGCGGTGAATTTTGGAATTGTCTATGGTATCAGTGATTATGGCTTGTCTCAAAACTTAGGCATTACTAGAAAGCAAGCGCAACAATATATTGACACCTATTTTGAAAAATATCCAGGCGTGAAACAGTACATGGAAGAGATAGTCCGCGATGCCAAAGACAAAGGCTATGTGGAAACATTGTATCATCGCCGTCGTTATTTAAGTGATATTAATTCAAGAAACTTTAATCTACGTTCGTTCGCTGAACGTACAGCGATTAATACACCGATTCAGGGAAGTGCCGCAGATATTTTAAAAATTGCGATGATTGAAATGGCGCGTCGTTTAAAAGAAGAAAAATTACAAGCGACAATGTTATTACAAGTGCACGATGAATTAGTTTTTGAAGTACCAGAATCAGAATTAGAACAATTAAATCAACTCGTCAAAGAAGTGATGGAGCACGCAGTTTCCTTACATGTGCCACTTATCACCGATAGCAGTTGGGGAAAAACGTGGTATGAAGCAAAATAATAGCTTACCCATTAAGAACGATGAATAAAATAAGGATAAGTAGGATCTGGACGTTGGTATCTAAGCGTTCAGACCTCTTTATATAAAGGAGCAAAAATAATGCCAGAATTACCAGAAGTAGAAACAGTGCGAAAAGGACTTGAAAAACTTGTTGTAGGAAAAACCATTCAAGAAGTCATTGTTTTTTGGCCAAGAATTATTGAATCACCAGAAGTTGATGTATTTCAAGGTCAATTAGCTGGTCAAACGATTGAAGGGATTGAGCGAAGAGGAAAATTTCTGATTTTTAAATTGTCTGATAATGATATGATTTCTCACTTACGGATGGAAGGAAAATATGAGTTTCATCAGGCTGATGATGAAATTGCCAAACATACCCATGTAATGTTTACTTTTACAGATGGCACGCAATTACGTTATTTAGATGTACGGAAATTTGGGCGTATGACATTGGTTCCTAAGAATCAAGGTCATCAATATAAAGGGATTTTAGCTTTGGGCCCAGAGCCAACACCAGACGTTTTCCAATTAGCTACTTTTCAACAAGGCTTGAAAAAGCATCATAAAGCAATTAAGCCATTGCTGTTAGATCAAAAGCTAGTGACGGGCTTGGGGAATATTTATGTAGATGAAGCACTTTGGCAAGCGCAAATCCATCCAGAGCAACCAGCAGATTCCTTAAAACCTGCGGAAGTTGCTACGTTGTATCAAGCAATCATTGACGTCTTGGCACGCGCTGTTGAAGCAGGTGGAACCACCATCCGCACCTATCTAAACGCGTTAGGAGAAGCAGGGACTTTTCAAGTAGCGTTGAATGTCTACGGGCAAACAGGCTTACCTTGCAATCGTTGTGGTACGCCAATTGTTAAAACAAAAGTGGCGCAACGTGGTACGCATTATTGTCCACAATGCCAACAATTGAAAGGTCGTCGATTGAAATGACAAAAGTTTTAGGCATTACAGGAGGGATTGCGACAGGTAAAAGTACGGTTGTTGCTCTTTTTAAAAAAGCGGGTTATCCAATTGTTGACGGCGACATTATCGCCCGCGAAATTGTTGCAAAAGGGCAACCAGCCTTAGCCGCAATCGTTGAAACTTTCGGACCAGAAATAGTATTAACAACTGGTGAATTGGATCGGAAAAAATTAGGACAATTAATTTTCGCTAGTCCTCAAAAAAGAGAGTTGTTAAATGAAACGCTGAAACCTTTTTTAAGAAAAGAAATTTTACGTCAAATTGAAGAAGCTAAAAAGAAAGCCTCCCTGGTTATTGTTGATATTCCTCTGCTTTATGAAGCTCATTATGAGGCGATTATGGATCAAGTTGCTGTGGTATATGTACCAGAAAAGATTCAAAAAGAGCGTCTGATGGCCCGAAACCAATTAACAGAAGAAGAAGCGCAACAACGAATTGCTAGCCAATGGCCGATTGAAATGAAAAAAGAACGAGCAGATATCGTGTTTGATAACCAAGGAACTAGAGAAGAAACGGAACAGCAAGTGAAGAAGTGGCTAGAGAAACAAACTGGAAAGAAGTGAATATTTTTTAAATGGCGTAAAATGTTTTGAAAATTTCAGAAAAACAGTGAAAGTCTTTGTTTTTATTAAAGAATGGCAAAGATTCAACTAAGAACCAGTTCTAAAGACCTAGTAATAGCGCAATTTCATGTTATAATATAGGCAACAAAAATTATACAGAATAGAAGAGGTGAACGTTATGCGTTGTCCAAGATGTCATCATAATAATTCCCGTGTTATTGATAGCCGTCAAGCAGATGATGGACGTGCAATTCGCCGTCGTCGTGAATGTGAAAATTGCAGTTATCGGTTCACTACATTTGAAAGAATTGAAGCGGCGCCATTACTTGTAATCAAGAAAAATGGGGATCGTGAAGAATTTAATCGTGATAAAATTTTGCGTGGGCTCATTCGCTCTGCGGAAAAAAGACCCGTTGCTATGGAACAAATGGTTCAAATTGTCGATAATGTTGAAAATCGAGTGCGTAGTTTAGGGGAAAATGAAGTCTCTACAACGCTTATCGGTGAATATGTGATGGAAGATTTAGTCAATCTAGATGAAATTGCCTACATCCGCTTTGCGAGTGTTTATCGACAATTCAAAGATATGAGCGTGTTTTTGAAAGAGTTACAGGACATTGTCGACAAAGCAAAATCTTCTTCTCCTGACTCAGAAAATTAAAAAGGAGGTCTTTCTTTGAAAGGAAATCGGCAAAGAATCCAACCAAAAAATATTTTTCAAGCGGTTATTGATTCACCGCTTTCTGATCAAGAGAAAGAGGTTTTAACCTTTTTATATCAACCAATTGTCGGCGCCAATGCGTTTAGTTTATATTGGCTTTTGTTATCTGAAACAACAGACTCAGAGGAGAATGGCTCGCTGTTTCATGCAGATTTAATTAGTTTGCTGGACTTGAGTTGTCAACAATTAGAAGAAGCTTGCTACAAATTAGAAGGCATTGGGTTGCTAGAAACGTATAAAAAAACAGATCGGGAATTAGGAGATTGTTATTTATATTATTTAAAAGCACCTGAAACAGCCGCTCGTTTTTTTAAAGATGAAGTGTTAGCTTTAGTGTTATTTAATCGGGTTGGACAACGGAAATTTGATCAATTAGTGCAAAAGTTCCAACCGCATCCTACCAAAACAGAGGGCTATCAAAATGTTTCCGCTAGCTTTCAAGAGGTTTATGCCTTTAAAGAAGAACAAATTGTTTCCGAAGCGAACCGATTGACAACGATTCAAGAAACTTTTTCTCAACAAGAAAAATCGAAGAAAATTTCTGTATCAACGGATTCTTTTGATTGGCACTATTTTGTGGAAGGTTTGCACCGTTTAGGTTTACAACTGCCTGAAGATGAGGCTAGTTTTCAAGAAGAAGTCTATGTTTTTCATCAATTATATGGCATCAATGAGTTAGATATGGTAGACTTTGCTTCGAAATCATTTGACTATTATACAAGTCGAATTTTGCCTAAGGAATTAGTGCGAACGATTCATCAAGCGTTTGATCCTGATAAAAAACCACAACCAACAAACGTAGTGACAAACAAGCAAGCACAATTGACGGTGGAAGAGCAACAAACGTATCGATATAACGCATTAAAAATGAATGGTTTTTCTGAGCTGGATATTCAAATGATTATGGATAGTGAAAAGAATCCGCCTATTCAATATTTAGAAGCTTTAAAAAATAGTCGAGGCGGCTATACGACACCACAAGAACGTTCATTAGTGAAATATTTGGTTGCCAAATCAGGCTTACCGACTAGTGTGATTAATATTTTGATTAACTATGTTTACAATATTCAACAACAACCGACTTTAAAAGCGGAGTATGTGAATCGAATTGCGAATGAATGGGGACAAAGTGGCATTCATTCACCAGAAAAAGCAATTGAACATGTCAGAGAATTGGCAAAACAAAGCCAAACCAAACAAAAACAGCGACAACAAAATTATTCAGGGAAACGCCAAACTGTTCGACAAGAGCGATTGCCAGAATGGGCAGATCAGCCAAACGATGAAACAAAACTTTCCCCAGAAGAACAAGCCGAGTTAGATCGACAAATTCAAGAATTTTTAAACCAAGGAGGTGACCAATGATGGAAGACGTAGGAAAAGAAATGTCAAAAATTATCCAGAAGCGTGACATCAATGAACGATATGAAGAGCTGGTTAACGAAGTATTGAAAGATCAAGATGTTCAAGCCTTTATACAAGCAAACCGAGAGCGTTTAACCGATGAAGATATTCGTAAAAGTTATGCTAAGCTGTATGAATTTGTTCAAGAAAAAAAGAAATTTCAATTAAACGATCCAGCAATGATTGCTCCAGGCTATGAGCCAAGATTAATGTTGAATTTTCATTACATTGATGTAACGTATGTCCCAACGGCTGATTTAATCGCCCGTCAGAAGGAAGAAGAAATTCGTAATCGAGTAAGGGCAATGGACATGCCAAAAGATGTCCGAGAAGCAAATTTACGAGATTTCGATCCATCTTCTCAAGGTCGAGCCAAAGCGTTAGCAGAAGCAATGCAATTTTTAAGAGAATATCCTGCGACACCAAAAGAATTTCATAAAGGGCTCTATTTACAAGGTCCCTTCGGTGTAGGAAAATCTTTCTTATTAGGTGCGATGGCTAATGCTTTAGCAGAACGTGGATTTACTACGACAATTGTTCATTTTCCAACATTTACAGTAGAAATGAAGCAAGCCATTGGTCGCGATCAAGTTGGTGAAAAGCTCGATGCAGTAAAAAAATCCCCTATATTAATGATTGATGACATTGGTGCGGAATCCATGACTAGTTGGATTCGTGACGACGTTTTAAGCGTAATCTTGCAATACCGAATGCAAGAACAATTAGTTACTTTTTTCTCTTCCAATCTAGATTTAAAAGCTTTAGAAGAGCATTTAACCGTGACGCAACGAGGAGAACAAGAGCCGCTAAAAGCCAGACGAATTATGGAACGTGTGCGTTATCTGTCAAAAGAGATTACGATGACAGGAAATGATCGACGAAACGGTTAAAGCAATCCTTTTATTTTTATGGATTGCTTTTTTTCTTGCGCTTGAAGATGTAGCGTAAGTTTCGCAAAAACAAGTACTTTTGTGTACACTGACAATAAAGAAGTGAGGAAAAGAGGCGTAACAATGAAGAGAAAACTTTGGATTTTTATTGGGGTATTCGTGGTGCTTCTGGGAGGATATTTTCTTTTGTTTAGAGAAAAATCCTATAAAGTAGAGGTGGAAAAAGTGAATCCAAAAATTCAACGCTTAATGTCGACAGACAAACAACATTTTTTAACAAAACATGAATTTCACACAAAAGAAACCGCTGAACGCAAAGATTTGTTGAAGTTTTTTATTGAAACCCGGCTCAAAACAGACGGCGGTTTTTTAACCAACTATTTACCAGATGCTGAACGCAAAGATGTCGCCACAGGACATGAGCTGCTAAGTGAGTCTTCGGGTCTATATTTGCGTAATTTAGCTTTTGATACGCAGGGACGTTTTGATAATTTTTACAAGCAGACGAAAGACACCTTTTACGACGGTGTCCAATTTAGTTACCGAATTGACGAGCAAGGCAATAAGTACAATGTCAATGCCTCGATTGATGATTTACGGATCATTCGTTCATTAATTGAAGCAGGGGGGCATTTTAAAACAGATCAGTACGATCAAGAAATTAAAAAATTAGGCAAGAGTTTTATGAAAACCTCTATGAAAGATAATATCCTAATTGATTTTTACGATAGTAAATCAAAACAACAGTCTTCAGAAACTTCTTTGTTTTATATTGACTTAATTACGCTGGGTTATCTATACAAAGAATTTGGGATTTCAGCAGACTACTTGCAGTATCATTACCAATTAATAGATGATGGCTATATTTCTGATGATTTACCTCTTTATCAAACGAAGTTTAATCATCAAACAAATAAATACGAAAACAACGGAACACTTAATATTATTGAATCTTTATTAACGATTGTCCATTTAAGTGAAGTGGGTATGGCGAAGCAGACTAGTATTGATTTTGTGCGAAAACAAGTTCAGCAAGGAACGCTATTTAACTCGTATGATTTAAATGGATCGCCCGTGGATAAAAATCAATCTGCAGCCAGTTATGCGATAGCGGCTTTAATTGGTGTTGCCGAAAATGACAAAGAGTTGTATCGTGCGGCAATTACAGTACTTAATAATTTTCAAATTATGGATTCAAGCAGTCCGATTTATGGAGGATTTGGTGATAAAGTTACGAAACAAGTCTATTCCTATAATAACTTAATGGCTCTTTTGGCCTATGATTTCTAGATGAGGTGAAAGCATGGAAAAGATCAAAAAATACATGAACTCGGCTTTTGAATGGTTGAGTCGTTATATTTCTCCAAGTCTTTTGGCCGTTTTAGGGATTGGGTTAGTGACAAGCATTTTGTTATTCGTTTATCCGATTAATGGCTTGGGAGATAATGGCGAGTATTTTCGTGTGTTAAATTCAAATAGTCTTTATCGTGTCAATGGTGATAGCTACGACAATGTGGCCTATTTTGTTAAGGACTTTTCAATTATGCGTTATTTTAATGAAACAACGACGCACTTTGTTTCCACTCAACAATTTTTCATCACCATTGCCATTTGGCTTAATAAACTTTTTTATAGTCAAACACTTTTCGATATTCGTTTCTTAGGTTTCGTTTATCTTAGTTGTTTTTTAGTGTCAATTTATATTCTGGTACGAGGCTTAACCGAAGGCGTATCTTTGAAAAAAAGTTATCTTATCTCCTTGTTGGTTATTTTCATCTTGGGGGATACCTCCTATACGATTTATTTTAATTCCTTTTATACAGAAGCGACGAGTTTTTTACTTTCTGTGAGTGTCTTAGCATTTTCAGTCTATTTTTATCGGGTGACGAAACCACGAACTTGGCTCAGAAGAATAGTTTTGGTTATCTTGGCACAAGCAGTAGTACTTTTAATAGGGACAACACGCCAAGAATATTTGCTGATTATTGGCGTAATTATTGCTGGATTAGGATTTTTTGTCTACTTGTCACAACGTTACCAACGATTGTCAATGACGGCCTTTTTAATTGCGTTGATTGGTTTTACAACGTTAGCGGCTTTTATCGTTCCTAACGATATCTATGAACGTGATGTCTACCACAGTATGACGCGCGGTGTAATGAAGGATAGTAAGGTTCCAGATAAACGGATGTCAGAGGGCGGAATCAACCCGCAATATGGGTTACAAAAGGGACGTTCCTACTTTGAAGAATACAGTCCCGTGTCACCAACTTCTGAACAAATGAAAAAAGATTTTTTTGATAAAACGAGTTTTGGATGGGTGTTATTGAATTATTTAAATTATCCATCTGAATTATGGCAAGGACTGAATTCAGCGGTCCCAAATGTTTACTTAGTAAAGCCTAATAATGTGGGGAATTTTGAGAAAACGACGGGGCGTGCACCGCTGGAACAATCTAAATTTTTTATGGTGTATAACCGTATTAAAGCCAGTTTTTTTCCTAAAAACTTTGCTTTCTATCTATTATTAGGCGTGATTCTGTTTGGTTTATATGGCGTTGGTTTATACAGAGGACTCAAGAGAAACGAACCCAGATTAGTTTTTCGCTTCTTTTTAATGACAGGAATTTATCTAAATTTATTAGTTGTTTTCATTTCAACAATTATTATTGATGGGGATAGTGACTTAGTACGTCATTTGTTTTTAGTCTCAGTATTTTTAGATTTTCTCTTGTTACAAATTGTTTCTGATGTTATTGGTAAACGAATGTGGCAAGATACAACACCACAAGTCATTGGGGAGGTAGAGGGAATTGAAAAATAAACAATATCTTATTGGCTGGGTGTGTTTCTTACTCTTTTTCGTTTTTTGTGGCTTTGCCAAACCGGCGCTGGCTGCACCAAGTAAACATGTCTTACTTGTCTATGACAGCTTGAATATTGCTGGGAAAAAAGAAAATGATGTGGATGCTTTACAACGAGTGTTGACGAGTTTTGGAGTAGAAGTTCAGAGTGTGGCGGTGTCAGACTATGTGCCTGGAGAATTGCTAAATGATGGCTATGACAGTTTGATTTCTATGGTGAATTGGCCTGAACAAGCCGGCGTTATTGCCTCTGATTTTCTAGCAGATCGAGTTCATTTTAAAGGCAAACAATTACACATTGGTCGAAACATGCGTGACGATGAAAAACAATATTTTAGCGGTACGTGGAAAGAATTAAGTCATCGTCAATATCGGTTAGAAGATGAAAAAAACCGTTTTTCTCAAGTATTGCCTTTTCAAGATCAATCAGTTGTGCTGGAAAATACGCAAGGTCAGACGGTTGGCCGATTAAAAACACAAGAATTAGCACCAGAAGAATATCCATTTGGTGTAATTGAGAATGGGCATGCTTTTCTACCAATGTTTGAACGCAAAGGCGCTGTTTTTTTAGAAAGCTTAGACGTAATTAGTCAATGGCTGGAAAGTGAAAAAATGTCACGGCCGTTTTTGACGATTTCTGATTTTAACCCGTTAAGAGATATGTCTGTGGCAACCTATTTGCAAGAAGAATTAGTTAAAACCACGTATCCTTATATTTTATCCAGTACGAGCGTTTCACAAAACAATACGATTTTACCTTATAAACTATTTACGAATGCGTTACGTGCGTTTGCTTCGACGGGGGTTATTTTCTTAGAAACACCGGTCGTTAACAATGTTGATTTAAATGACCAACGTGCTTTGAAACAATTGATGGAGCAGCAGATTAGTTTATTGGTCGACAGACATGTCTATCCAGTAGGCATTTCTGCTCCAGGATACTGGAATCAAGACCTTCAATACCAAGAGGATGGTCTAGCAATTAGTGATACAGTGATTCTAAGAGAAAATCCGCCGATTGAACGCGTTTTTTATCGGAACCAAACGGGAGAATCAATCACTTATAAGAATGCTTTGTTTGATTTACCGTATGATTATTTATCGGGGATTGAATGGACGGATAAAGATAATCCGAATGACTATCGATTTCCAATGCCGACCACCATTAGTTTTTCATTTCCAAATTCTAAAAAAGAAGTGGATCATCTAATTCAAGAAGTCAAGGAAGCGCCAATAGTGTTTAGTGTTTCAGAAGCGGATCAACATTTCACTGTTCAAACACAAACGCAGAAAATCGAATTTCGGAATAATCGGTTCTTCTTAAACAATCAAATTGTCAATGGTTTGGCTGATACAGGGGCCTCAACAGTTGAAAAACAACGATTTACAGGCTTATTTTCATTCTTTTTCAGTATCACAAACAATATTTTAATTGGCGTTGTTACACTGACTTTAATCATCCTGATTATTTTGTTTATGATTGGACGAAAGAATTATCGGTCGAAATATATTAATAAGGAGGAAGACAAATGACCATTGCTGACATTGTAATGTTAACAGCAACTATCATTATTTGGAGTCTACTAATTGTAAATATTCTCTTAGTTATTTTTGGCTATGTTTATTATTTAAAAACAGATCCTGTCGCACCACCACCTGTAGAGGACGAAGACGCGCCGTTTGTTTCAATTATGGTGCCGGCCCATAATGAAGGAATTGTCATTGTGCGGACAGTTGAAGCGTTATTGAATTTTAATTATCCGCAAGATCGCTATGAAATTATTGTGATTAATGACAACTCAAGTGATAATAGTGCTGAGCTTTTAGCGAATGTCCAAAAAAAGGCGGTTAATCGAAATTTGCAGATTATTAATACAGACAATATAACAGGTGGGAAAGGTAAGTCTAATGCCTTAAACATTGGTTTCAAGCAAGCCAAGGGGGACGTGATTGCCATTTATGATGCGGACAATACACCTGAACCGAATGCACTCCGTTATTTAGTTGGAGAGTTAATCGCTAGTGAGGAATACGGCGCGGTTATTGGTAAATTTAGAACGAGAAATCGCAATGCAAGCTTGTTGACACGCTTTATTAATATCGAGACACTGGCCTTTCAATGGATGGCACAAGCCGGTCGTTTTCAATTATTTAAGTTATGCACGATTCCTGGCACAAATTTCATTGTTCGTCGTAGTATTATTGAAGCCATTGGCGGCTGGGATGACAAAGCGTTAGCCGAAGATACAGAAATCAGTTTCCGCATCTATATGATGGGCTATAAAATTAAGTTTCAACCAAAAGCAGTGACGTGGGAGCAAGAGCCACAAACTTTGTCAGTTTGGTTCCGACAACGGACGCGATGGGTCAAAGGCAATATTTATGTCATTGTTAAAAATGCTAAATTATTGTTTAATCCTAAAGCGAGTCGGATCCGTTTTGATATTTTATATTTCTTGTCCATTTATTTTCTCTTAATGACATCGCTCGTTTTGTCAGACATCATGTTAGTTTTATCAATGTCTGGTTACTTAACAACGACCCTGCAAGGATTTAGCAATTCCTTATGGTTGTTAGCGATTTTGTTATTTATTTTCAGTACTTTTGTCAGTATTACAACCGAAAAAGGCGAAATGACTTTAGAGAATATCTTAATTATTGCCTTGATGTATATTACATACAGTCAGATGTGGCTAGTAGTCGCCGCTTATGGCATGGTGATGTATATTAAAGAAAATGTTTTTCATAAACAAACACAAACAAAATGGTACAAAACTGAACGATTTAAATAAGGAGGAAACGTGCAATGAAACAAAAAACAGTCACTTTAATAGGGTTGTTCTTTCTGGCAATTCTGATTGGTGTCGCAAGTCCGACCGTATACGCCGAAAACAAAGAACAAGACAACCATACCTTTACACAACCTTTTCAAAATAAAACAATCTCTTTAACAGGTACTTCTGTCCGTAGCACCATGTATTTTACAAAAATTGATTATTGGAACGTTAAAAAAGCATCATTCAATATGACCTACCAAATCACACAATTAAAAAATAATCAGACCTCAGATTTAACTGTGGCGGTTAATGGTGTGAAGTTTTATTCTTGGCGTCCTGAAAATACGACTGGTATTCAACAAAAGACGATTGAAATCCCTTTGGAACTGATTAAAGAGACAAATACATTGACTGTTGAAGGCCAAATTATTAATCAGGCAGGAAACGACATGTATAATTTAATTGAAACTCCAGCAAATTGGTTAACGATGTATGAAGGATCTAACGTAAACTTCCAATACGATTTACAATTACCAGAGAATACGATTCATTCTTTTTATAATCATTTTGTGGGAGCAGACACGATTGCGAATAAACACAGTGTTATTTTGACACCAGAAAATGCATCGGAAAAAGAATTAGCTGCAGCGACCCATGCGTTAGCTGGTGCTGCTCGTTTGATTACTACCTCAGAAGAATTGTTGCCAATGGCTTCTTTGAACAAAGAACAGTCTGCACCCTATCAGTTGATTATTGCCAGCTATGATAAATTACCAGATCAGTATAAAAGTCAAATTGATAGCAAACGCGTGGAGGACCAGGCTGTCTTAAAATTTTTCAATCAACCAGATAAGCATGTTTTAGTAGCTACTTCTAAAGATGAGGACTTACTTGTTCGTGCGGGACGTTATTTAGCCAATTATGAATTAATGACCCAAACAGATAAAGAAGAGACAACAGTTGATGAGAATACCGATACGTTTAGTTCAACTTTAGAATTTGATGGAAATTATCCATTAACCTCAACGGGGGACAAACTAGAAGGGGCTTATCACCAAGAACAAACGTACTTTGTCAATTTACCAGTGGATCGAAACAATGCCAATGGAAGTCGCGTGCATTTACATTTTAAATACGCTGAAAACTTAGATTTTGATTCTTCTTTAGTGACGGTTTACGCCAATGATAAACCAATTGGCAGCAAGAAATTAAGCGCTGCTCGTGCAAACGGTGATGAATTAAATCTCGAATTTCCAAAGAACTTAGAAATTGCTGATAGTTTTGTTTTAAAAGTTGCTTTTGATTTGAATGTATGATTTGTCAAATTAAGTTAGAATAAAATGCTTCTTGTACATAGCTCAAAAAT
>OLQH01001025.1_pt1 | contig 25285 bp, 26 predicted proteins | sample 1672671 | NCBI WGS metagenome assembly OLQH01 (sample SAMEA3136712, study PRJEB25190) | human gut metagenome
CCTTCCCTCCCAGGACCAGGAGCCACGGACAGCAGCAGGAAAACACCGGCAGACCTGGGGATTATGGTAGGCGTAGGAGGAGGGCAGATAGCTGATAAAGGGTAATTTTATTTATGAACTAACGCAAAAGGGTAGTAAAAAACAACGTCTGTGTTGAAAGGCGTTGTTTTTTATTTGGGCTATTTTATATATGGTATTTCATTGTATTTGGTGTTTGTTACTTGTAACCGATTTGCAATTTCTTATTTATTGTTTCTTGTGATTATTGTACCTGTGTTTTTATGGTACAGGTATAATAAGGGTAATTGTAATGACTATAGCATCGGGGTTCCTTTGCAGTAGGTTTGGGTTACGTCGTAGTTGTCTTCGAGGATGACAAGGTCTGCGTCGTAGCCGGTTACTATTTTGCCTTTGCGGTTGTCTGCGCCGAGGCATCTGGCGGGGTTGATGGTGCAGGAGTTGAGGGCGGCGTCAAAGGGAACCATGGCTTGTTCAACCAGGATCTTGAGGCCTTTGTTCATGTTGAGGGTGCTTCCTGCTATGGTGTCGGTGCCTTTGAGTCTTGCCAGGCCGTCTTCGCCGATTTCGATGTCATGGCCGCCCAGCTGGTAGTTGCCCCCGGGCGGGCAGTGTTTTGCGCGTAGTGAATCGCTTATCATGATGCTGTAGTCTCTTCCTTTGGCCTGGAAGAAGTTGTTGAGGGCGGCCAGGTGGGAATGGCAGCCGTCACAGATTATTTCGCCGTAGATGTCGCGGACTCTGAGGGCGGTGCCTACAAGGCCGGGTTTTCTGTGGTGGTAGGGTGTCATGCCGTTGTATACGTGGGTCATGCTGGTTGCGCCGTTGGCTATGCCCAGCATGGCTTGTTCGTAGGTGGCGGAGGAGTGTCCCATGCTGACTACCACGCCTGTTTCTCTACAGTATCTGGTGAGGGCAAAGTTTTCGTCGTGTTCAGGAGCCATGGTGATGTATTTAATCAGTCCCTGTGCGGCCTCCTGGTACATTTTGAATTGTTCTACCGTGGCTTTTGCAATGGCTTCCGGCGGTTGCGCTCCTTTGTATTCCATGTCCAGATAGGGACCTTCAAAGTGGACGCCCAGGATTTCGGCTCCTTCGTAGCCTTCGCTCACTACTGCTGCCACGTTTTTCAGGGCGGCGGTGAGTACGTCGGGCATCTGGGTTACGGTGGTGGGAAGGATGGCGGTTACGCCTTCTTCCGGTATGCGTTTCATCCAGTCACGCAGGCCTTCGGGTTCTGCATCGTTGGTGTCAAAGCCGTAGGCTCCGTGGGTGTGTACGTCAATAAATCCGGGGACAATGCGTTTGTCACCGTAATCTATGTCCGCTGCTTTGGTTCCATAGGGGAGGATGTCCGTAATTTTGCCGTTCTGCATTTCTATCTGCATGGCAAGAAACTGTCCGGCAATCCATACCCGTTTACTTTGTATTATCATATATTCCTCCTTGTTTTGCGGAGCAAAATGCGAGCTCTCTGCGAGCAGAGGAATTTTCCTCCTTGTTTTGCGGAGTAAAATTCAGGTACTCAGATTTTTGAGAGTGCTGCTTCGTCTGCAACTACGATGGCGTCGCTGTGGAGCTGGAGTATGGAAGCGGGAACCTGAGGGGTTACAGGGCCGAAGAAGGCTTTTTTAACGATATCGGCTTTGTCTTCTCCGCTAACCACTACCAGTACTTTCTTTGCCAGCATGATGGTTTTGATGCCCATGGTGTATGCCTGTTTGGGCACGTCATCGTAGGAAGCGAAGAAACGCTGGTTTGCTTTGATGGTGGATTCTGTAAGGTCAACGCAGTGTGTTTCCAGTTCGAAGCTGTCTGAAGGCTCGTTGAAGCCGATATGGCCGTTGTGGCCCAGTCCCAGCAGTTGCAGGTCAATGCCGCCTACAGAAGCGATAACATTGTTATAGTCTGCGCAGGCTTTTGCAGCATCGGACTGTGTGCCGTCGGGCAGGTGGGTTCTTTCCTTATTGATATTCACATGTTTGAAAAGGTTCTCATTCATGAAGTAATAATAGCTCTGGTCGTTATCTCTGGTAAGTCCCTTGTACTCATCCAGATTCACGGAGGTTACTTCTGAAAAATCCAGATCGCCCTTGTTATACCATTCCACCAGCTGCTGGTAGGTGCCGATGGGGGTGGAACCGGTTGCCAGTCCCAGCACACAGTTGGGTTTCATAATAACCTGTGCGGAAATAATGTTGGCGGCTTTTCTGCTCATATCCTTATAATCTTTAGCTTTGATAATCTTCATAATTATTGCTCCTTTTCTTGGTTTTAGTATGTACACTTTTATTATAATCTATTATACAGCCGTACACCAGCTTGTTCTATGTACAATCTGGTCTTTTTTTAACCATATTTGTCTGAAAAATCTTTATAACCAAATTCGGAAGCTCCTTTTGCGGAGCTTCCGACTGTGCTAGGTGGGAATTTCTTGTAACGTCCGCGTGTTCCTTACAGCAGCTTCTTCATTTCATCTGCAACGAACTGGACTTTGGTGCCGACAATAACCTGAACAGATGTCTTGCTGGGCCTGATAACGCCTGCAACACCTGCAGATTTGATCTTCTTATCGTCAACCTTGGTATAATCTTTAATTTCAAGACGGAGTCTTGTAATACAGTTATCCAGAGATTTCACGTTTTCTTTTCCGCCGAGTCCTTCCAGAACGATCTTGGCAACCGTTGTGAAGTCATCGTTGGCGAGGGTTACTTTCTTCTCAGCTTCCAGATCATCATCTTCACGGCCGGGAGTCTTCAGATTGAATTTTGTGATAACGAATCTGAATACCACATAGTAAATGATACCAACCACAACTGCGATCGGAATGATTAACCAGGGATTCTCAGCAAGAGGCAGGAAGGAGCTGAGAACAGCATCGATGGCGCCGCCGGAGAAAGAGAAGCCCAGTCTTACGGGCAGTGCAACGGTAATTGCTGCTGTAATACCAGCCAGCAGAGCATGAACTAAATACAGGCCGGGAGCCAGGAACATAAAGGAGAATTCGATAGGCTCTGTAACACCTGTGAAGAAGGAACAGAATGCTGCAGATGCGAGCAGACCGAATACCATCTTCTTCTTGTTGTCTTTTGCTGTATGGTACATAGCGAGGCAGGCAGCGGGAAGACCGAGCATCATGAACGGGAAGAAACCTGTCATGTACATACCAGTCTGTCCAAAGGTACCTGTATTTCCCCAGAAGTTTCCAAGGTCGTTGATTCCCGCAACGTCGAACCAGAATACGGAGTTCAGTGCATGGTGCAGACCTACAGGGATTAACAGACGGTTCAGGAAGGTGTAGATACCTACGCCGATCGGGCCGAGTCCGGAAATAGCTTCGCCTACTGCAACCAGTGCTCCGTAAAGAACAGGCCATACGAAGAACAGGATACCTGTGAATACCAGGGATACCAGTGCTGTTACAATAGCAACGGCACGTTTGCCGCTGAAGAATGACAGCGCATCGGGAAGCTTGGTATTTTTGAATTTATTGTAGCAAACCGCACCAATGATACCGGCCAGGATACCGATAAACTGGTTATTGATTTTACCGAACGCGGCAGCAGCTTCTTTACCGGTCAGTGCGGAAACAACGCCGGAACTGAGCAGGTTCTGGAACAGTAACATGGCGACCAGACCAGCCAGGGCTGCTGTGCCGTCATTGTCGTCAGACATACCGATTGCAACACCAATTGCAAACAGCCATGCCATATTGTCGATCAGAGCGCCGCCTGCCTTGATCATGAACAGACCAAGTGTATAAGCGAAGCCTCCTGCCGTAAAACCGGCTACTTCACCGGCCATAGCCGCAGGTGCAAGGATGTATCCAACGCCCATCAGGATACCGCATACCGGCAGACAAGCAACCGGCAGCATCAGGGATTTACCCAGTTTCTGCAAATACTTCATCATAATTAAAAATGCCCCCTTCTTTTTTTTGCTCCGCCCTAGCTACGGAGCATATTTTATTCAAAAGGAATTCTCTTTCCTTTGGAATACAGCTTCAGTTACAGATTTTCCTTCATAAATGCTTGAAGTGCCTGCGCCGCCGCATCTTCATCCGGACCTTCTATGGTAAATTTCACGGTCTGGCCCTGCTTAACGGCCATCATCATCAGAGACATTATTTTCTTTGCGTCTCCTTTTTTGGTTCCGTTATCAACGGATACCGTACTGGCAAACTCCGCGGCCTTCTTCACAAGAAGTCCTGCCGGTCTGGCATGGATTCCCAGTTCGTCTGTGATTGTATACTCGAATTCTTTCATGTTGCTGTCTCCCTTCTGTTTTTCATATCTATTCTTACCGCGGCCCGCTCAGGGCAGGCCGGGCAGATACCATTTAATACATTGCCTCTCAGATATCCCTGACGGCCTTTCTGACACTGAGCACATAGGTGGGGGATACGGACAATTCATCCACTCCCATATCCACAAAGGTCCTGGTAAGCGTTGTATCGCTGGCAAGCTCTCCGCAGATGCCTACCCAGATTCCTTCCTTATGGCCATTTTCCACGGTCATCTTAATCAGACGCAGGATGGCTTCGTGATGGGAATCGTAAAAATTGTCAAGATTCTGATTCTGCCTGTCTATGGCAAGCGTATACTGGGTAAGGTCATTGGTGCCGATACTGAAAAATTCCACTTCCTTTGCCAGCTCATCGCTGATTACGGCGGCGGCAGGCGTTTCCACCATGATTCCCAGCTCCACACGGTTAAAGCTGATGCCTTCTTTGGTAAGCTCTGTTTTAACCTCTTCCACGATTTCCTTGATTTTCCTGATTTCCTTTACAGAAATAATCATGGGGAACATGATTGCCGCGGTTCCGAAGGCAGATGCCCTGTATATAGCACGCAGCTGTGTTTTGAATACCTCCGGCCTGTCAAGGCAGATCCGGATGGCCCGGTAGCCCATAGCCGGATTTTCCTCGTGGGGCAGCTTAAAATAGTCTACCTGTTTATCAGCGCCGATATCCAGCGTTCTGATGATTACCTTTTTGCCCTGCATTCTGGAAAGAACTTCCTTATATATAACGAACTGTTCTTCCTCAGTGGGGTAATCTTCTCTTCCCAGATAAATGAATTCACTTCTGAAAAGTCCGATTCCACCCGCATCCGAATCCAGCACCTTATCCACATCGGATACATTTCCTATATTGGCATACAGATTGATTCTGCGTCCGTCGGTGGTTACGTTGTCTTTTCCCTTTAATTCCTGAAGTGCGGTACGCTCCTTTTCATATTCCATCTTCTTCTGTACTGATTTTTCCAGCACATCTTCTTCCGGATTGATGATGAAGGTTCCGCTGAAGCCGTCTACCACTGCCTTTGCTCCGCTGTATTCTTCCAGCAGGGCCACATCCGTCTGTACCAGCGCCGGAATATTCATGGACCTGGCCAGAATAGCCGTATGGGAGTTGGTGGAGCCGTGTTTGGTTACAATGGCAAGGATTTTGCTCTTATCCATCTGCACTGTCTCACTGGGGGATAAATCATCCGCCAGCAGAACCACCGGTTCCTCGGAAGCGATGCCTTCTTCTCCCACGCCCGCCAGGATGCGGATAAGTCTCTTGGAAATATCCAGCACATCCGCAGAACGCGCTTTCATATATTCATCATCCATGCTTGCAAAAATACCAGCAAAATTTTCACCTGTGAGATTCACGGCAAATTCCGCATTCATTTTTTCATCCCGAATCAGGCCGCGGATGGAATCCAGATAATCGGCGTCATCCAGCATCATCTTGTGCACATCGAAAATCATGGCCTGCTCTTCTCCCGCTTCCTTCAGGGCCTTCTGATAAAGCGCCTCCAGCTGTTCGGTTGCAGTTTCCTTCGCCTTCTCCATTCTTTCGATTTCCGCTTCGGGATTTTCAATGGTTTCCTGCTTCAGGACATATTCCTGTTTTTTATACAGATATATTCTGCCAATGGCAATTCCCTTTAATACGCTCTTACCGGAACATTTAATCATTACGATTCCTCCCAGATAAAATTCAGTTATTTTTTAATTTCCAGACAGTCATCCCCCGGCTTTACGGCTATGCCGGTCTTTCCCTCTACAGAAGCAAAATCCGTGGTGTTGCAGACAATCATGGGAGTAATAACATCGTATCCGGCCTCTTTAATCTTTTCCAGGTCAGCCTCTACCAGCAGGTCTCCCTTTTTCACCTTTTTGCCGGCTTCGGTTTTAATGGTGAAATGCTGTCCGTTCAGCTGGACCGTATCCAGTCCGATATGAATCAGCAGCTCAATCCCATCCTCCGTGGTAAGCCCCAGCGCATGCCCTGTAGGGAATACCGTGCTGATTTCACCGTCGGCAGGCGCGTAAACCTTTCCTTCCGCCGGGACAATGGCAATTCCCTTACCGAGAATTTCTTCACTGAAGGTGGGGTCATTTACATTTTTTAACGGCACACATTCTCCGGCCATCGGCGCTCCGAGCATAATTCCTTTTTTCTTAAAAGCATCAAATAATCCCATTTTTCTATTCCTTCCCTTCTTTTATGATTCCTGTTTTCCTTTTGTCTGTATTGTATCGGTAAAGCCGCCGGCCTGTTTCAGCTGAAGGGCCAGATAAATCTGCTCTTCCTCAGTCATATCGCAGCCATACTGCTCTTTCACATGTTTTTTTACTTTTTCCGCCAGGGCATAATCCCCTGCGCAATGATTCTTTACAAAATTGCTGAACACGATATCCTCACGGCCTTCCGCCGGCGGCAGGAGCAGCATCCGGTGTGCCAGAAATTTAAGATTGGACGCCAGTCTGTCACGGTACAGGGAATCCTCGGGCGGCAGCTTCAGATTATTCTCCAGAAGCTCCATCATGCTCTGAATCATGTTTGTCATGGCCCATGTGTCCCTGACCTTGATATCAAACTCAGCATCCACCAGATGAATCGCAATGGAAGCTGCTTCGTCATCCGGGAGCCTGATTCCCGTCCGTTCCTCAATCAGCAGAAGCGCATGCATCCCGATTTCAAATTCCTGCGGGTAGAATCTTTTAATCTCCCGGTAAAGCGCATTGGAAAAATCCATGCCGTCCTTAAACCTTTCAATTGCAAAACCAATATGGTCTGTAAGCGTCAGATAAACATTCTGGCTCAGCTTGGTATTCAAATTCTTCCTGGCATAGGAAATGATATCCGCAGAAACCTGAATATATTCTAACGGCATGCTTGCAAGCAAGTCCTTAAAGCGTTCCCGCACGTCCTTGCTCTCCAGCCTGAATATTTTCTCAATGCCGTCCTCAGCCACTTCCTGACCGGTCTTTTTCTGAAAACCAAGGCCACGGCCCATAATTATAATCTCACTGCCATCCTGGTCCCAGGAGGATATGACGTTATTATTAATTATTTTCCCGATTATCATACCTGCCCTCTGCTTTGGGGATTATGGATTTAATGCTGGCTTGTGGCTTGTCATCCGCTGTCCTGCCTGTAAACGGGCTTAAATGGCCTTTAATAAAAAAAAACCAAATCTTATAAATTAACCACTCCGTTTGCACTCCACACGGAATACACACTATGACTAACTTATAAAATCTGGTTTTGCCTGCCTTACAGTAACAATCCAATCAATATTCAGCTTTTGTCCCTCATCTGAATTGAGCATATCAAACTTAACAATTGATGTCAAGTGTAATCAGGTAATTTCGTGTTATTTTAACAGTTTTACAGTTTATATTTTGTGCATAATGGTCAGGTGAAAGTGCCTTACATTTATTATTATACCACTCTTACCGACAAATATATCCAATAGCATTCTTTTTTACGGTATCACTTTCACGCAGCAGAGAATACCCGGAAAATATTTTTCTGCCGAAACGTCATGAATCATGTTATAATATTTATCATACACTTATATCAATTACACAGTTAGGAGTTCTTATGAAAAAATCGAAATTAACCTGTATTCTTCTGGTTACGGCAGTTTTATGCTTCAGCTTTACAGGCTGCAGCAGGAATTCCGGGGAAGAGGCTTCCTCTGAAGAAATTCAAACAGATTATTCATCGGAAGAAAACAGTATTCCGGACAATACGGTTTCTCAGGCCGAAACCGCTCCGGCTCCCGAAGAAACGCCCCCTGCGCAACAGCAGGCCCGTGATCTCACCGGATTGAAGCTGTCCATTCTTGGGGACAGTATCTCCACTTTTGACGGATATATTCCTACGGATTATAATATTTTTTATCCCGGGCACGGAGAAATTACAACGGTTGAGAATACCTGGTGGTTTCAGGTGCTTACCGCAACCGGCATGGAGCTGAATGCGAATGCCTCCTCCTCCAACACCACCATATCGGGAGATTCCAACGATACCACAGGAAGCGCTCCCGGCTGCAGCTTTAAACGGATTAATGATCTGACCCCCGGCGACGATGGCCCCGCGCCGGATGTTCTCATTGTTTTCATGGGAACCAATGATTTTTTGAGAAGTGTGGAGTTGGGAAGCTTTACCGCGCCAGAGGCACAGCAGGAAGGCGAGGTTACGAATTTCTGTGATGCTTACGAACTGATGATACAGAAGCTTGCCACTTCCTTCCCCAATGCCCAGATTTATTTCTGCACCCTCCTGGAAACCAATGCGGGAGACGTGGACGATAATCCCCAGGGATTTCCTGCCACAAATGAAAAAGGCAATACCATAGCCGATTTTAATGCGGAGATCGCCACAATCGCTTCCGCCTATAATTATCCGGTTATTGACGTCCATAACTGCGGTATCACCTACGATACCCTGGGACAATATACAGGTGATGGCGTCCACCCCAATACGGAGGGCGCGAAGCTCATAGGCGACTACATTACCCACGCTTTATTATATTGATATCATACCTACGTAAGAACTTGACAAACTCCTTTTCCCTGTGCTAACTTCTTTAATGGAAGACAAAAGAGAAAAGGAGTTTTTTGACATGAAAAAAGGAATCAGATTCGCAGCCCTTTCACTTGCTGCTTCTCTTATTTTTACGCTGCCGCAGAATACGCTGTCTGTGGACGCAGCCGTAAATCCCCCGCTGAAAACAGTAGAGTCCTCCAATGTTCCCACAAAATATACGGGACTTAAGCTCTCTATTTTGGGAGACAGCCTGTCTACCTTCAACGATTATATTCCAAGGGATTATAACATCTTCTATCCGGGCAACAGCGGTATACCCATGGTAGAAGGGACCTGGTGGTATCAGGTTCTGAATGCTACCGGGATGCGCTTATGTACGAACGCATCCTCAGCCAATACCAATGTAACCGGCAGTTCCGTAGCCACGGACGGTTCTGCTCCCGGCTGCAGTTTCCGCAGAATTATGGATCTGCGTGATATCGACGGTTCTGCTCCTGATGTGATAATTATTTATATGGGAGTAAATGATTTTGCCCGTGATATCCCCCTTGGCACCTTCCAGTCCCCTTCCATTCAGGCAGAAGGCATACCTGCCACCTTCAGCAGCGCCTATGAGCTGATGCTCCAGAAAATTAAAGCGCTGTATCCGAACGCTGCAGTTTACTGCTGTACACTGTTTGCCCGTGACCCGGGGCTCAGGGATAAGAACAACACGCCCGTTAACAGGAATGGGAATACGCTGATGGACTTCAATAAACAGATCAAAGCCATCGCTTCCGCATACGGCGCTTCTGTTATTGATGTATATAACTGTGGCATTACCTATGAGAACCTGTCCGTTTTTACCAGTGACGGCGTTCATCCCAATCTTCCCGGCGCACAGCTTTTTGCCAACTGTGTTACGGCTGCCCTGCTGAATTCCTGACAAAAGGATTCATCTGGAAATAAGGCACTTAAATACATATCAGAAAAAACTCCTGCCGCTGTTCCGTGGAAGAAAGCGTGCAGGAGTTTTTATAGCTTTTTTTTATTTTTTTAATCCGTGTTTTTATCCATGTTTCTTAATCTGTTCTTTTTTCTCCGCCTTGTATTTACTACTTCATTGCTGCTCTTCTATTCATTCCTGATAGCCGCCAGGGGGCTCAGCCGCATAGCCCGAAGAGACGGGAAGAAGCCTGCCACCATGCCAACCAGAATCGCGAATACAAGGGATAGCAGTGCCAGCCATGGAGGGATATAGGACAGCGTCATCATATTCCCCATAGATGCTACAATCTTGTTAATCACAATGGATACCCCAAAACTGAACACCAGCCCCACAAGTCCGCCAATCAGGCCGATAAATCCGGCTTCCATCAAAAACATCATCTGGATATTCCGCAGATCACAGCCCAGCACCTTCATAATGCCGATTTCCTTGGTACGTTCATAAATGGACATCATCATGGTGTTGGTAATACCGATAGCCGCTACCAAAAGGGATACCGCGCCGATGCCGCCCAGCACAAGCTGCACATAGCCATACTGCGTCTGCATTGCCTGTACCCATTCCGCGTTGCTGGATGCCTGATATCCCATTGCGTTGATGGCGTTCTGGACCTCAGATACATTTTCCATATCATCCACATCCACGTAAATCTGACTGTAATAAATCTCTTTATAAGGCTTTCCTGACTTCGTTGTTGGCTGGCCGGGAATAGCCTTATTCTTGAAAATGCGCTTCAGTTCTGTTTTCAGGGCGTCTATGTCACAGTAAACCTCATAGCTGTATCTGCTCCATTCCTCCGGCCCGCCTTTCACCATACCACAGGTGCTAATCAGATACTTTTTCGGAGGCGGCGTCTTGACACTTGCCGAGCTTCCCTGAGTGCTGCTGTATTTGCTGTTGTAATAGGCATTGGTGTCAAAAATAACGAATATCGGATCCTTCATTAAATCTACCGGCGGCAACTCTCCCTTTTCATAATAGGGATAGCTTCCTGTCCGGGAGTTGGAAAAACTCTGCAGAACCATATTTCCATAAAAAAATTCAAGCTTTTCCGCATCCTTCTGAGGAAAGTTTCCTTCTCCCAGCGGGATTTTCATTGCTTCAAAGGCTTCTGCCGTCATTCCCTGCACCCTGAAATTTCCTTCGTAAATCCCGCTCTTGGCTATCACATCCACATTCAGGACCGGCGATACCAGATTCACATGGGGAAGCGCCTTGAGGGTCTCCACCAGCTCATCATCCAGCCGCTTCTCTTCCTTTTCCTTCTCCGAAGAGGAGGTGCTTTCGGCAACCGCCATCCCGGAGGAATAAAATCCATTGCCGCCGGCCATATTCACCGTCACCGCTGTAAGGCTGCCATAGGACTCCATTTCCTCCATAGAAGACTTATTCAGGCCAAGTCCCAGTGAAACCATTACTACAATAGAGGCCACGCCGATGGTTACTCCCAGGACGGTCAGCAGGGTACGCACCTTTCTCTTCCACAGGCTGCTGCTGCTAAGCCGCAGCAAATCCAAAAATTTCATATCTGTACCTGCTTTCAGTTAGTCTTCATCTTTTGTGTCCAGTAACTCCTCTTCCAGTTTCAGGGCAGCCGCTTTTTTCTTTTTCTTTCTTATGACAGTGATTACGACAATCAGTACGATTACAGCTGCCGCAGCTGCAATTCCAATGATAACCGGCAGGCTGACTCCCTTCTGCCCATTCTCCTCAGGCATTTCCGGCATCATGGGTTCATCAAAGGTTTCTTCATATACATCAATGGTAAATTCCCGTACGAAACTGACTTCCTGCCCGGATTCATTTTCAAAGGAAACCCTTGCAATAATTGTTCCGTCATCCGCCGTAGGCGCCACCGCAGTCAGCATGGAGTCCACGTTTCCTGTTTCGCCCGGCTTCAGAGTACCTAAGAAGGTGTCCCCGCCTTCTATGGAATCCCCTTCGTATTTTACCTGAAGGTTATAAAAGGTTGTCTTGCCCGTGTTATAAATGCTGAACATAACATTGGACTGGTTGCCCACGGAAATGCTGGCCGGCATGGCTTCAATCGTGCTCGTGTCGTATTTTGCCTCCTGCAGCACAGGTACGGAAACCTTTGCTTCATCCGTAAGGTCAATATCCTTGCCCGCATCATATTTCATCTTAACCGTAATAACGTAGGGCTTCTGTGTAAGATCCGTCTTTGCCGTCATCTCAATATTAATATCAAATTCATTGCCGGGGCCGATGGAATCCGTATATACGGAACTGGAACCGGAGGTGGGAAGAAATACGGCATAGGTGGTATTGGCCTCTGTGCCGCTCTCCACCGCCTGCATGTCAAAAAGCACATTATTGACAGCTTTATCCTTAGAGGTATTCTTTACGTGGATTGTCACCAGGAAGGTGTCACCCGCGTAAACTTCCTTGGGGTTCGTTTCAAAGCCGGTCACAATGATCCGGGGCTTGGATTCCACAGCGCCGTCATCGCCGCCGATATGGCCTGCTCCGGGCTTTCCCTGGGTATATACATAAACATTAAGCTCCACAGGCTCTTCGCATCTGACTCCGACCTTGGTATACCATACCTGGAATTTCAGAGGATAATAGCCTGTCATCACATCTTCCCGTACTGTAAACTGAAAGGTTAGTTCCCTTCTTGCAAACATACCTGCTTCATAATTTCCCCCGAAAGGATTCCCGGGTATTTCGGCAAAGGACTGTCCGTAGCCGGTGGTATCAGGCTCAAACGGCCATTCCTTGACATCGTTGGAAACCACAGGGCTGACCACCAGATCCGTCAGCTCCTCGCTGCCCAGGTTAATAATGGGAAGGACAATGGAAACCTGCTGCCCGTAGCTTACGGAAGGAGTCTCCCAGTTATTCCCCACCTGCAAAAACTCCGTCGTGGGCTTGGTCACGGACACATCCGGCACAACGGCGTCCAGTTTGGCCTTCATCTCGCCGACGTAAGCCCACAGCTCACTGACGCTCATTTCCGTATTGGCAATGTAATATACGGCGCTGTAAAAGGTGTCGTTCAGCTTTTTCAGCGTGTATTCATCAGGATTCGTCCTTTTCAGTATGCTGTCCATATGCGCCTTCAGCTGCGCATCCGCATCCGCCCGGTCGTCATCGGTAATTACATTCGGCGAGGAACGGTCAATGGTATTGCCGCTTGTGGAAGCGGCATACACTTCTTCCAAACCGTTAGAAGCAGGAATAAGCATTGAAAATACCATAATGGCGCATGTTAAACTGATGATACTGATGATTTTTTTTCTTCTGTTCATTTTCTTCCCCTCTTGTGTTTCTTAAGCTTTCTGTGCGGCAGGTTCCTCCGCTTTATTCCGGTTGTCCTCTATCTTAACGATCTTCCCGTCAATAATATGAAAAATCCTGTCGGCAAAGCCGGCCAGATAGTTATCATGAGTTACCATAACCAGCGTCTGCTTCTGTTCCCTGACAACCTTCTGCATCAGCTCCATCACCTCTCTTGAGGTATTGGAATCAAGGTTTCCGGTAGGCTCGTCCGCAAAAATAATCTCCGGATTCACCACCAGCGCCCTTGCCACGCCCACGCGCTGCTGCTGGCCGCCGGACATCTGTGTGGGCTTATGCTTCTTATGCTCTTTCAGCCCTACCATATCCAGAACCCTGGAGGCCCTTTTCATACGGATATCCTTGTCCACGCCCTGAAAGGTCAGGGGAAGCGCCACATTTTCCACCGCATTCATGGTTCCCATCAGATTAAAGGACTGGAAAATGAAACCGATATGCTCCCTGCGGAACTTTACCAGCTGGTTCTCCGTCTTATTTTCCATGTGCTCCCCGGCAATGATAATCTCACCCTTCGTCGGCTTCTCCAGACCGGCAAGCATGTTCAAAAGCGTTGACTTACCGGAGCCTGAGGTACCCACGATGGAGCAGAACTCTCCTTTGTAAATCTCCAGATTCACTCCGTCCAGGGCGCGCACATGGCTGTCTCCCACACGGTAAACCTTATATAAATTCTTAACCTGTATAACAGGCCTGGCCTGAGTTCCCATGCGTTCCTCTCTTCTGCCGCCCTCCGGCAGCGCTTTTTCATCTGTCTACGACATTATAGCATACTACAATAGCTTTTCCTATTTAAGATTTTTTTAATATTCATAGACTTTTTTGTATTTTTTCACCTGAAACAGTGCCAGGACCAGCGTTACGCATTCCGCGGCCGGAACCGCCAGCCACAGTCCGTTCATCTGCCAGATCCAGGAAAACAGCAGAATTCCCGCTACCGTAAATCCAAAGGTCCTGATCATGGAAATCATGGCAGAAACCTTTCCATTTGACAGTGCCGTAAACAGCGAAGAAATAAAAATATTCATTATCTCCGTTCTTGGTTTCCAGAAATAAAAAAGTGCGAAAACAGGAACTATGGAATATCCAACCGCAGTCGTCCATGCCGCGCCCGCAATCCCCCAGCCGAAAACCGCGATAAAGACATAATCCAGTACCATGTTGGCCAGGCCGGAAAGAATCGTCAGCCCCAGCCCCAGATTGGGTTTTCCCGCCGTTACAAACAAAACGTCCTTCTCCGATTCCAAGCTGCCTTGCAATTACGGCGCTGCCGCCGGTTCCCAGCATAATCCCGATACCCACCGCCAGGCCGATGAGCGGATAAACGATATTAATGGCGGACAGGGCATCCGCCCCCACATATCTGGAAACGAAAAAACCGTCCGTACTGGCTATCACGGATATGGAATTAATCAACCAGCTGCTGCTTGTCTTCCATAAGGACAAATATCTCTCCGAACCGCTCACAACGCTGATGCAGTGCATAACACAAAAACAGGCAGAAAAAAAGCACCCTGTTACGGATGCTTAGTTTGGCTTACGCTTTGTATTCGGCCCCATCCCCTCCCTGCGGGAATTGTGGGTCTGATTCTGGTTCTCCGGCTTTACCTTTTCCGTAATGCTGTTGAACATTTCATTTGATTTCTTCTGCGCAAGCTTTTCTTTTTTTTCTTTATCCATTACTGCCTTCCTTTCCTGCACCTGCTGCCTGGCTGCCTTAACAGGATTCCGATATAAATTACCGCGCCTTCCATATCAGTATACGGAAAAAGAGACGGATTATACAAGGAAAACAAATGAATACAGGCAACAATACCCTGCCCCTACCATATTATAATTTAAAGTTTTTTCAAGAGCGGTAATATGACAACAGAAAAATTTACGCTTATTTTTTTCGGAATTGATTCCAAATATTATACGAATGAATTTGTTGCCCATTTATGGGAAGAAAGCGCAGATAAGGAATATAAACGCTGCGGCATCTATGTGACGGCTCGGACTGAAATAAACAGCCTTGTATGCGGCAAAATAAGGGGCTGTGAAATGGGAGAAACCGCCCATATCATCACCAGCGTACGAAACCCCGTAGAAGTCAGTGATAATATCGCTTTCTGGGAATCCTATAAAAACATTTCTCAGGAGGTCCGGAGCAAACTTGGGAATCCCAGCATGACAATATCCTGCGAAAGAATCGAATATTTTTTCTTCACCCAAATCTGATACCCCGGAAAGCATCCTGCTTTATCCGTTCGGAACAAGAAGCATCCCTCTCCTTACATCCTCTTCTGTGCCAGTATACAGTACCATTCAAAATCATCTATGGGCAGGCTGCATTGTAAGGGGAAGTTTGCTATTTGCCTGATCTCATAGCCCATCTCCACAAGCGTATTGGACAATACTTCTCTTTTAATCGGAAAATAGGTCTCTTCAAAAATTTCCCTTTTGATAATCTGCTTTTTCTTTTCAAAAGAATACACTATATTGAAGGTTATTCTCCCGTCTTCGATATAATCCCAAACCTGAAAAGAATCTATCCGCACGTCTTTTTCATAATATGGCGGATAAAAATAAAAACGCTGATGTTCCCTGATTATTTTATCCCAGTTTCGTGTATCAATATAAATATAGCCTCCTGAACTGACAAGAAGATCCATTTTATACAGGGTATCAATCACTTCTTCATTCGGAACATAGGGCAGCGAATTGCCGGTACTCATTACACAATCATATTTTTTATTTGTATTTTCGTTAATCCGGCGAAAATCAGATGAAAACAGTTTCCAGTTCCGATACTGCAATCTAAAACCGTATCTATCTTAGCATTGCCTAAAAGACGCTCCCAATGCTCCCTGACCACCTGCCATTTTCTTTCGTCAAATCCCAAATCATATATTTCAGCTTTATCATAAATTGAAGGCATATTTTTTCTCCCAATTTACACGCATTTGCTTTTTTTATCTCTTAATAAACGTTATAGCATGATAACTATTTTATTATATCTCTGCCATTATTTGCTATGTATCTTCATTAGTTACCCGTCTGTTGTCTTTCCCATCCCGGTAATGCGCCTTTTAAAGCTGCGAACAAAAAATCCCAGTGCAACGGCCAGCACAATATGGGAAATCCCGGCAATACCTGAAATGGAGGCATCCGCCCCCCTTGCAGGCACTATGCCCAAAACCTGTATAATCCCACGGATTATAAGCATTATTTCTAAGGAAAGAACCGAAGGTGGGCTGAATAAGAGGGCAGCTTTTGATGCCCTCTTATTCAACATACTTTTGGTTTTTCCTTAGAAATTATGCGAAGAGGTTAAAACCCGGCTAAGACTCCGATAGCCATCGCGTAGCGATTTTGTTCAAATCTCTATAAAGAGTTCTTTCGAATTATCAGATTCCACCTCACGATGGACACCCTTGGCTTCGGCTGTATCCTTCCCACTGCCGGGCGGATTTGGGACTTTCACCCGTTAGAACGTGTGCCCACCGGGCACACAAAAAAAGCCGGAACCATTGGTTTTACATGGTTCCGGCTTTTTATACACTGCCGGCGGCGGGACTTGAACCCGCACGTGGTTGCCCACAACAGATTTTGAGTCTGCCTCGTCTGCCATTCCGACACGCCGGCGCATCGGCTGATTGGAATTCCAATTCAGCTGAAATTTATAATACCATATCTGACCATTTATGACAAGAGTTTTATTCCTGAAAATCAAATTTCTTATAAATATCAAAACAGTCAAAGGTAGCAAAATAATCCTTTGGCGTCTCCGCTCTCCGTATCAGCTGCACCTCTCCGTTTTCCTTCAGAAGCAGCTCCGCGGATTTCAGCTTGCCGTTATAATTATATCCCATGGCAAAGCCATGGGCCCCCGTATCATGAATTACAAGGTAATCTCCCATATCAATCCTGGGAAGCATTCTGTCTATGGCAAATTTATCATTATTTTCACAAAGCGACCCCGTCACATCATATTTGCAGTCACAGGGAAGGTCTTCTTTTCCAAGCACCGTAATATGGTGATATGCGCCGTACATGGCAGGGCGCATGAGATTTACGGCACAGGCGTCACAGCCGATATATTCCTTGTGTGTATGCTTTTCATGGATCGCCTGCGTTACCAGATGTCCGTAAGGCGCCATCATAAATCTTCCCAGCTCCGTATAAATAGCCACATCTCCCATCCCGGCAGGCACAAGAACCTCTTCAAATACCTTTCTCACACCTTCTCCAATGGCCAGAATATCATTTTCAGCCTGATCCGGAAGATAAGGGACCCCTATCCCTCCGGACAGATTAATAAAACGAATATCCGCGCCGGTTTCCTTCTCCAGCCTGACTGCCAGCTCAAACATTTCCTTTGCCAGCATGGGATAATATTCATTCGTCACCGTATTGCTTGCAAGAAAAGCATGGATTCCGAAATGCTTCACGCCTTTTTCCTTCAGCATACGGAAGCCTTCAAACATCTGCTCCGTAGTAAAACCGTATTTCGCATCTCCCGGATTATCCATGATACTGTTGCTTATTTTAAAAACACCGCCCGGGTTATAACGGCAGCTCATCGTTTCCGGAAGTCTGCCCAGGATATCCTCCAGAAATTCTATATGCGTAATATCATCCAGATTGATGGTAGCGCCCAGCTTAGCGGCATAGGCGAACTCCTCCGCAGGCGTATCATTGGAGGAAAACATGATATTTTCTCCGGTCACCCCCATCGCTTCGCTCAGCATCAGCTCCGTCAGGGAAGAACAGTCACAGCCGCAGCCATAATCTCTTAAAATATCTATCAGAAACGGATTGGGCGTGGCTTTTACCGCGAAAAATTCTTTATATCCTTTGTTCCATGAGAATGCCTCTTTCAGCCTTGCGGCATTTTCACGGATTCCTTTCTCATCGTATATATGAAAGGGGGTGGGATAAGTTTTTGCAATCTCCTCCACCTGTGCTTTCGTTACGAATGGTACTTTGCTCATTTTATGCTTCTCCTTTTGCTTTCTTTTTCTTTCCGGTAAGTTCAATCAGCTTTATCTCATTGCGCATCGCTTCCTTCAGCGCATCCACAAATACCCTCTGCCCGGAATAGAGGCAGATATCCCTGGGGCTGCCGGTCAGTTCCCCCGTCAGCACATACCTGGAATCGGAAATCAGGCGCACCTGTTCTTCCTTTCCCTCTGTTTTATAGCTGACCGCGCCCTTCAGCTTCTCAGGCACCTTATCCGTGAGCAGGACCACCTTAATCCTGCGCTGCAGCAACGCTGCAATATCGCTTTCCATCCCGGAAAGCCTGGCCCCGGATGCCGAAAGGTAAATTCTTTTTTCCGCCTGCTCCATCATATGATGCATTTTGTCCAGGATCTGCTGCTCTCCCACAATAGTGATGTAGCCGTCGCTTGGCTCATCGGCCGCAGGCATATTCTCCTTCAGCCATTTCTTAGTATTTTCCATCATACGCAGTTTATTATCGCAGAATTCTTCCACCGGCACAGCCATGTATTTACTGCTGTTTCCTTCCAGAAGATAAGCGGCGCCCTTTTCAGCCAGCCCGGCCAGCGCATTATAGACATTGGAACGGGAAATCCCGGTGAGCTTCGCCGCCTCATAGCCTGTCAATATACCATTTCTGTACAGACACAGATAAATAGAAGCCTCCTGCCTTGTCAGACCGAATACCATCAGCTTTTCGATAAAACTCATCTCATCCATAAGTTTCCTCTTTCCCGCCCCTTCTTTAGTAGTTCCTTACAGGAACACTATAAACTGTCATATTCTTTTTGTCAAGGCCTTCCAATAATCCAGACGGTTCCATTGTGCCCTTACGCAGGTTTCTATTACCGTTACCCCTTCCATAATCCTGTATTTTACTGCAGGAATCACTGCCTTGGGATAAAGCAGATTGGTATTGGGATCCGCGTCAATAACAACGCCCGGCTCCAAAAGCCATTCCCCTGCATCATCCATATACTCTCCCGTCACCTCACAGGATGCATAACGGTTTTTGGCCCATGCGGCCCCTTCCTCCGTCCCGGCTTCATAACCGTCGTCCGGATCTGACGCAATGCCGAAGCCGCAGTCATAGGCTTCACATTCCACATTACTAACAATCCTGTGGATTCTCCGGTGTCCCCAGCTTTCCGGAAGCACCGTGTTTTCCACCTGGATATCCGGATACGGGGACCAACTGGAAAGCTTTGCACTCCAGAAGATATGATCATCCGGCAGCATCAAAAAAGCAAAGGTTTTCAAACTCCAATAAGGCGATCCCGGACCATTATAACGCTCTCCCATCACCAAATCCGGATATGCATATCCAATCGTTAAAATATGATCTCTGTCAAAAACAGGCTTTTTCAGCCAATCCTGCATATGACGCACAATAAGCCCCTTAATGACCTCCACAGGATACGGATACACCCCCGCCATCAGGCAGGCAGACCAGAAGCTCACCTGGGCAAAACGATAGGTAAGGGATCTGCCGAAGGGCAGCGCCGCACCGTCTTCATCAAACCAGTAAATGAAGGTTTTTCCAAAAAGCATAGCGCGTTCCTTGTAAATCCGGCATCTTTCCGGATCCTCTTCTCCCATGACCCGCGCATAAAAAAGGCAGTAAAAATGTATAGCAAAAGAAACATAATAATCCTTCTGCCCGGAATACCCATCCTGATACCATCCGTCTCCCAGATAAAATTCCTCCACACCCTGCAGATACTTTTCAAGCTTCCCAGCATCATATTTTCTTTCCAGCTTCATCAGCGCAACATTCACAAGCACAGCAAAAAGGATCCAGTTGCAGACCGGAAGCTCATATTGATTGATGCCGTACAGCCAGTCCGCAAGCCGATCCTTTTCCCTGTCGGAAAGAGGATCCCACAGCTTCCCGGGCGTTAGTATCAGACCATAGGAAATAGCCGCCATCTCCACGAATTTCTGGTCAAAAGCATGAAAACCACCCCAAAATTCGTCTCCTGTAGGATCGGTTCCGGCCACCAGCCCTAATCTGTAGATTTCTTCAAACCCAGCTTCCGTACCTCCTCCTGCCCAAAAAGGCACCAGTCCCCACAATGGTCTGGAAAAGGCCTCCATAGTCTCCGCTTTCCTGTCGTAGTTCGTTGCCGTAACGCCAAGCACCAACCGGGCTTTTTCCTCACTGTAATAAAGTTTCAGCGGCTCCACAATGGATAACAGAAGCTCCTGAAAATCCTTTTTGGAACTCCATATTTTATCAGACATCTTTCCTCCCTGTTCGCATCTGCTTATATCAGATATTCGCAGCAGTTTTATCAGATATTTTCAATTTGCCAGTCTATTGGTTCCACGCCATGGCTCTTCAGGAAATCATTGGCCTGGCTGAAATGCCTGCATCCGAAAAAGCCCCTGAAGGCCGACAGCGGACTGGGGTGGGATGCCTTTAGTATCAAATGATTCGGGTTGGTCAGCATCGGAATTTTACTCTGTGCAGGACGCCCCCAAAGCATATATACCACAGGCCTGTCCTGCCGGTTTACCGCTTCGATCACAGCATCCGTAAACTGCTCCCAGCCTCTTCCCTGATGAGAATTTGCCTGATGTGCCCTGACCGTAAGCACCGTATTGAGCATCAGCACACCCTGGTCCGCCCATTTTTTCAAATACCCATTGTTTGGTATGTAGCAGCCCAAATCCTCATGCAGCTCCTGATATATATTCACCAATGACGGCGGAATCTCCTTTTGATCCGGTTTTACGGAAAAACTGAGTCCATGTGCCTGATTCACATTATGATAGGGATCCTGCCCCAGAATAACCACCTTCACCTTGCTCAGGGGGGTAAAATGAAATGCATTAAAAATATCTTCCGCAGGCGGATAGACCACATACGTGGAATACTCCTTTTTCACAAACTGGAACAGCTGCGCATAATATGGCTTCCTGAACTCATCGCTGATTTCCTCCAGCCAGTCATTCTGTATCATTCCCATTCTTTTATCTCCCGTCTTCCGCGCATCCGCCTGACTTTACAGCCGTACAGATACGCCTTTCTCATTTAAGTATTCTTTTACTTCCCTGATTTCCAGTTCCTTATAATGAAATAAGGACGCCGCCAGAACCGCCTCTGCGCCTCCGTCTGTCAGTGCGTCGAAAAAATGCTCCAGCCTTCCCGCGCCGCCGGATGCGATAACCGGAACCGGAACCAGATCCGCAACGCGCTTGGTCAGTTCAATGTCATATCCCGCCTTCGTACCGTCGCAGTCCATGCTTGTAAGCAGAATCTCTCCCGCACCCATCCTTGTTACCTTTTCCGCCCAGGCAAGCGCATCAATACCCATATCAATTCTGCCGCCGTTTTTATAAATATTCCAGCCGCTTCCATCGGCCCTGCGCTTAGCGTCAATAGCCACTACAACACACTGGCTTCCAAACTTATCCGCAGCCTCGCTTATCAGCTCCGGCCTGTTGATAGCGGAGGAATTGATTGATATTTTATCCGCACCTTCACGGAGCAGCACCCTGAAGTCCTCCACGGTACGGATGCCTCCTCCTACCGTAAAAGGAATAAAAACCTTCTCAGCCACCCTGCGCACCATATCCACAACGGTTTTTCTGTCATCCGAAGAGGCTGTTATATCCAGAAATACAAGTTCGTCTGCACCGGCCTTATCATAGGCCTCTCCTATCTCCACAGGATCACCCGCATCCTGAAGGTTTACAAAATTAACTCCCTTAACCACCCTGCCGTTTTTTACATCCAGGCAGGGGATAATTCTTTTCGTATGCATCCGCCTATCTCCTTATCATGTGAGAGAAATAAAATTCTTCAGAATTGAAAGCCCGACAGAGGAACTTTTTTCCGGATGGAACTGACATGCAAATACATTATCCTTCTCCACGGATGCATGTATCAAAGTTCCGTATTCCGTCTCCGCAGTTACAATAGAAGGCTCCGTCGCTTTCAGATAATAGGAATGGACAAAATACACATAGGGATTTTCCTCTATTCCTTCAAAAAGCCTGCCCGGATTGGGAAACGTCAGCGAATTCCAGCCGATATGCGGTATTTTAAGGCCATCTTTCTCCGGAATACGCAGGATTTCCCCTTTTAAAATCCCAAGGCCCTCCACTCCCGGGCTCTCTTCGCTTCTTTCAAACAAAAGCTGCAGCCCCAGGCAGATTCCCAGAAAAGGGGTTTTGCGGCGGATTGTCTCCTTTATCACATCCACAAGCTGGAAAGAATGAAGCTTACCCATGGCATCGCCAAAAGAACCTACCCCGGGAAGAATCACCCTGTCGGCTGCCAGGATGCGCTCTGCGTCCCTGGTGACCTCCGTTTCTTCTCCCAAAGCCGCAAGTGCTTTCTCCACACTTCTGATGTTTCCCGCATCATAATCTATTAACGCTATCATGCTTTCCTCCCTGCACTATCATTTTTCTGCACTATCATTTTTCTGCAATTTCATTGTCCTGCACTTTTATTTTCCAGCAAATTCATTTTTCGGTACTTACAATTTCAGTACATTCATTTTTCAACGCTTTATCTCATTACCGTAGTGTAGCATACTTATTCTGAACCTGCAATCCTCAGTCCATTCAATTTTTCAAAAACTCCTCCGGATTTGCCTGGATGGAAACACCCTTTTCCTTCAGTTCCGCAGTCATCTGATATAACCTACTGTGCACTCTGTAAAAGCGGGCTTTCTGATTGAAATAGGCAACTTTTTCAAAAGGGAAACGGATTACCGTAGGATATTCCATACCGGCGCCCAGCTCCAATATACAAAGCTTTCTGTTTAAGGTTCCCTGAAGCCACTTCGTATATTTTTCCCATTGAGGAAGATACCCCTCTTCTTTATAACCAGGTGTATCTATTCTGTTGAAATACATTATGGAACAGCATTCCGCACATACAGGGAAATCTACCTTTGAAAGCTGTCCTTCGCACTGCCTTATTTCCTCCATGACCTGAGCTGTCACCTGTTTATCCCAGACAAGCGGCTCCTGATCCGTACTGCATTCCGAATGGCACTGAAGCGCCCGGAAACCACCGCAGGGGGTAACAATACGGCCGACATCCAGCTTTGACGAATAAATATAATCATCCGTACAAAGAGACACCACAAAATAATTTTTTCCTTCCAGCAAGTCTGCCAGCCTGTTGTAAGCATCTATTTTTCCGGAATCCGGGTTCTTTTCTCTATAATAACATTGCAGATACTGCAATATTGCAGCTGCGTCCTCCTCTTTCTCCGCCTGGGCCATCAAAGATGAATAAAAACTGTCATTTTCCATTTCCTTATACGTTTCTTCCATCTCTTTTCCAATACCCACCAGAACCATCTGGGCATCCGCTATCTCAGCGAGCAATTCTTTCGTCATAATCCGCTTCCTCTTTTCAAACTTTTCACCGCATTTCTACTTATGCAGGATAACTCCTTATTGTAAAACTGCAAAACTTATTCCTGTTAATAGTATCATAATGTTTACATCGCATCAAGTAATGAAAATCTATCTCTTTCTTCCTATAAAAATCTATTCCTTTTCCTCTTCCTGGCGGCCTCCTTCCGGGAAGCCCCATCTGGAATGGATCCACAAAGCGCAATGTGATTTCCTTTTTTGCTTTTATGCCAATAAAAAGGCAGCATCCTGTGAAAACAACAGAACACTGCCGGGAAATACTCTTTATATATTTTTTACTCTGCAGCAATATTAATTGCATGCATATAAGCATCCGAACCTCGTACACAGGTAACTGCAACCTTTTTCCCGCTGACCAGTGCCTTACAATTGCTGAGCGTGAACAGCACATCCAGTTTCAGTTCCATTTTACCCTGCGCAGTACTCAGATAAAGCAGATTCTCATTCGATTCACGTTCCACAGTACCTTTTACGGTTACAATAGACGAGGTATCAAGCTGGACTGCCGAGGGATTGTTCTTTGAAGCCACAATGGCGGAGGCATGAAGATAGGCATCCGAGCCGCGGTAAAAAGAAACCGTCACCGTATTGCCGGGTGTAAGAATCATACCTTTGCTGGTATCCGTATCATTGTCGATTACAAACTGCATTTCACCTTCTTTGGTAGACAGATACAGAAGATTATCCTTTGTGCTGTCACCTACCGTACCGGTAACTCCTGTAGCTGTATTGCCTTTCGCTCCTCCTGCGGTATCTGAAATACTGATGGCATGCATATAAGCATCAGAACCTCTGGCACAGGAAATAAAATAAGTATTTCCCGCCACAAGATAAGAGCATCCGCTCATACCCGTATTCGAATCCAGCTTAATCTGCATTTCGCCGGCGCTTGTATTCAGATACAGAATATCATCCTTGGTTTTATCACTCAATGTCCCCTTTACCGTAACGGTAGTGGATGCGTCAAGTGTGGTTGACGAAGTCTGCGTTTCGCTGGTAATCTTAACAGCATGAAGATAGCTGTCCGAACCACGGGATACGGAAACGCTTATTTTCTTGCCGGGCAACAATATCTTGCAGGCACTGGCATCCGTATCGCTGTCGAGCTTTATTTCCATATTGCCCTGCGGTGTGGAGAGCCTGAGCAAATCAGAGGTTGTCCCCGATGAAATAGTTCCCTGCACTGTTGCAATAATCTCATTCGCCTTAACCTCAAGCTGATTTATCGGCATTACGGATATTCCAAGTATCAGGCAGATAGTCATACATAGCTTAATTATTCTGTCCTTCTTCATAACCATCCCTCCATAGATATCATCATTAATCTACATAAAGCAACAATAATATAAATTTATCATATAATATTTAGCCGGGAAACGCAATATACTTTCCCTAATTGCTTTTTTATTAAGAATTTCTTTCGTAACAATTCATATATCTTAACCTTTGATATCTGCAAATATCAACAAAAAAACCTTATCTGAATTTCAGATAAGGCAATTATTTCTATCATATAAAATCCATACCCTCAAAACCGAACATTGAATCTAATCTCTTTTCTCTCCAAAACCTGCTTCTTTCAGGATAAGCCCTCGACCGATTAGTACTGGTCAGCTGCATACATTGCTGCACTTCCACCTCCAGCCTATCTACCTCATACTCTCTAAGGGGTCTTACTTACTGGGATATCTCATCTTGAGGGGGGCTTCACGCTTAGATGCCTTCAGCGTTTATCC
>OLQH01001028.1_pt1 | contig 25215 bp, 19 predicted proteins | sample 1672671 | NCBI WGS metagenome assembly OLQH01 (sample SAMEA3136712, study PRJEB25190) | human gut metagenome
GAACAGTGGTATCCGTTCCTCCGGAACATGGGTACAATCTCACCGGAATAAACAAAACGGAAGAACATTCGGGTATAGTGGATAAATCAATTTGATTTTCATTTATTATGTGTGTATCTGGATCATTTTCAGCTGTTATGTTCACCGGGATTTTAAAAGTCATGGAAACCTCCTCTTTGTCAATCATGATATCGCTGATATTAAACATAGTAGAAAGATAACTGCAAAGATAAATAATACTGCCGTTTCTACCTGTAAAGTTTATTATGGAGAGATATCCTTTTTCCTGAAATTTATTAAGGTATCTGCTGACAGTTGACTTAGAGATGCCCCATCGCAGGGACAGGGTGCTATAGCTGATTAAAGGATTTCCCGTGTAATTACGAAAATAAACGACCGGCCCAATATCGGAACCTTGTACCTGTTCATCGTTGTAAATTGCGTGAATCCACAAATCTAAAATGACATCAATTTCTGAACACCGTCCAACACTTATCAGTTCATGAACAGCAGATACCGGGAAAAAGAAGAACCCGTCATCTTTGAGACAGGGGTAGTTATAGTCAAGAGCTGTATTATACTTTTTCCAATCCATTATTTTGAATTTGATAAGGTTACCATGTCCTAATTTCGTGTAGGAGATATAATTTTGCTTTTGTAGGTGCTCCAGTATTGAAATGGCCTGATGCTGGAAACGTGTACGAAACCATTCTGATAGCTCTGAGGCTTTACATATCCATTCTCCAGGACAAACCAGATAGGAAACACCGTCCATTCTTTGATAGGAGGAGCGAAAATTTGCATAAGAGCAGAGTATGATGTAATAAAAAAGATAAGAGCTTCCATTTATATGGAGGTCCTTATCTGCCATTAGAGAACGTATAAATTCACGATAGATGCGGCATCGTGGATAATCTACAATTTGTTTAATTTCCATTTGATATTCCATTGTTATCCCCCAAGTTAATTTATTGATTGGAATCATTAATATAGGGGAAAGACGTTGTTGTCCTTCCCCTGTGATTGTGCTGTCTGTTTCAGCCACTTTTTTGTTTATGCAGAATGAATGTTAAATTAAATTATTTAGCGAGTTTAGTAGTATGTATCCCTCATGCATCCCTCTAAAGTACTTTTGTTTACGTTTTCACGGAACCTATGATTTTTAGAGGGATTTTTGCATTTTATCCTCAAAAGTGCTCAGTTTATGCGGGATTGCGGGTTCTGCATACTTCTCTTACAGGTATTAAAAGTCCAATAGCTTACTTACGAATTTAAGGACTTAAAATCCCTCGGGGGCAACCTCGTACCGGTTCAAGTCCGGTTGCCGGCATTAAAGATAGTGTGAAAGGGACTCTTTCCCAGCTCGCGGCTGGAGGGAGTTCCTTTTTATTTTCTCCGGGCGGAATTCCTGTAACTGCATTTGTGCTGGTTACTTTACAACTCTTAGGTTTAAAATAGGAAACATATGATAAAGTAGAAGTGGCCAAAATATCGTTAGAGTGATAAAATAAAAAAAGGAGGGATTTAATGGAACAATATTATGCAAAAAGAAAGTATAGAACATATCTACAACCCAATACCTGAGGATTTATTTATTCGATATTCAGATAAATTGGAGGGGCAGTCTTTTTATCACACACATAACGGATACGAATTATATTTTTTGGTAGATGGGATTGTCAATTATTATATTGATCAGCAATGTTACAGGCTTGATACCAAAACAATAATTGCGATGCGCCCGGGGGAATATCACAGGGTAGAAATGCTGGATAATAAAATATATAAACGTTTTGTCATCAATATCAGCAGCAGATATTTGGAAATGCATTCTACATCACATACTAATTTGAAGGATTGCTTTAATAAACGTTTCAATAATAAGCCTCCTATTGTTGTTTTGGATAATGAGACTGCTGAAGAACTGTTAACATTATATAATTCTTTAATGGATATAAAAAAATCAGCTGAATATGGGCAGGATGTTGCTACTTCCTCTTATGTCCTGCTGTTGTTGGTAAAGATTAACCTGTTATTTTATAATAGCAAGGATAGTAAGGCGATGCCCAATGTGATGCCGGTTTTGGTCAATGAGACAATGTCCTATATTGATGCTCATCTTTTAGAGACAATCACCCTGGAGGAGTTGTCAGATAAATTATTTTATAATGGTACATATATCAGCAGAAAGTTTAAAGCAGCAACGGGTTTGTCTATCCAGCAGTATATTTTGCGAAAACGAATTTATCTTGCACAAAATTATCTGGATGAAGGAAAATCAGTGACGGAAAGCTGTATGCTTTCCGGATTCAGCGATTATTCTAATTTTTCAAAGATGTTCAAGAAATGTATTGGCATTTCACCAAAGCAATATCAACAGAAAGTCCTGAATAGTTCGCAGCCTTACATGGTATAAAAACAATCAATTTATTTGTTCCGGTTAAATAACTACGCCAATGGAACGACTGAATTGGTTGTTTTTTTTGTGCATTTTAATTGGATTATTATATTAACTTTCTTGGTGATATTTATATTATGCTAAAAATGAAAGCCAAAAAGTCGTTTTACACCAAAAAAGTATGCATAATATACATATTTTTGTTTCCGATAAACCAATATAGTTAATATAACAAAAATAAATTTAACGTAATTTGCCGGGGCTATATGGGTTAGAACCATTGAGGCAGGAGAAAAGATTTTTCTGATACTTATGCCAGGCAGTAAATTTGATAAGCAATAGTTTCGATCTCTTTGCGATAGTGAAAGGTAAAACTATGAAGAAACAAAACCTCTTTAAATTATTAGCTTTTTTCCAGGATGGTATGGTGCTCCAGCAGGATAAGGAAATTAAGATATGGGGGGAAGGAAAAGCAGGAGCACAGGTCCGTATACACTTTCAGGGACAACAGGCGGCAGTAATTACAGGCGGGGATGGCAGATGGGAATTATTCCTGAAAAATCTGCATGTTGGCGGCCCGTATATTATGCAGGTATTCCATGGGGATGAGACACTGGAATTAAAAGACATTTATGTTGGTGATGTGTGGCTTTGCGCAGGCCAATCCAATATGGAGCTTCCAATAGCCCGGGTAAAGGATTTTTATCCCGAACTTTCAAAAATCAGCAGGGAGCCGAACATACATATATTTACTATTCCGGAGAACAGTGTATTCCAGGGACCTTTAGAAGAGCCGGCTGCAGGAAAATGGTTAGAAGTAAATGAAAAAAATATAGAAGGGTTTTCGGCTTTCAGTTATTTCTTCGCGGATTATTTGTGGAGAAAGAAAAAAGTGCCGGTAGGAATTATTAATGCCAGTAAGGGAGGTTCCCCTGTTGAGGCATGGCTGGGCAGGGATGCATTGGCAGATATGCCGGAACTATTAACACTTGCCAGGCGGTTTTGCGCTGAAGAGGTTGTAGCGGAATTTATTGAGCGTAATGAAAAGGAACAGCAAGAATGGCGTGAAAGGGTATCGGCTCTGGACGAAGGGCTTGGTGAACTGCCCTGGTATAAGGATATTAGTGAAGAAGGCTGGAAAACAATTTCTCTTCCGGGATGGTTTGAAACAGAGGAACTAAGAGATTTTTGCGGTTCCCTGTGGCTTAGGAAAAAATTTGATATTCCTGAGGAAATGGTCGGCAAGCCAGCAGACCTTTGGCTGGGGACAATTGTTGACAGCGATAAAACCTATGTAAATGGGCAAATGGTTGGAGAAACTGCTTATCAGTATCCGCCAAGAAAATATAAAGTGCCGGAGGCGGTTCTCAGAAAAAAGGATAATGTACTGACAATCCGTGTTTTATGTGAGCGGGGAAACGGACGGTTGACACCGGATAAGATATATCGTTTGTTTTCTGAAGAGGGCTCGGTGGATTTAACAGATAATGAAAATTGCTGGGAATATAAGATAGGATGCAGTTATCTGCCGGCGCCTGAGATGGATTTTATTATCCGAAAACCCACAGGGCTTTACAATGGCATGCTGGCGCCGTGCCAAAAGCTGGCTGTCAAAGGAATCGTGTGGTATCAGGGCGAATCGAACGACAGGAATCCTGACAGCTATGAACAATTGCTATGTCGCCTTATCTGTTCCTGGAGAAAAAAATGGAATGAGGAACTGCCTTTTATTTTGGTTCAGCTTCCTGCTTTTTCTATTGATCTTCCGGAAGAAAACAGTGGATGGCCAATTATTCGTGAAGCACAGAGACAGGCCGCACACAGCCTGCCTTTGGTGAAGATGACTGTAAATCTGGATCTTGGTGAATGGAATGATCTTCATCCCTTACGTAAAAAAGAAGCGGCTTACCGTGCTGCTGAGGCAGCTATGTTATTTGAACAGGGAGATAACAGGCCGGAACTGGGACCGATTCCTGTTGTGATTAAGAAGGATGAAGAAAAAATAAGTGTGACCTTTGATTCGGCCCCGGGAGGATTGAAGCCGAAAGGAGGCTTCATCTCAGATGTTGAGGCGGCCGGGGACGACGGGATATTTTATGAAGTACCAGCCTGGCTTGAAGAAAACCGGCTCATCATAGAATGCCCGTCAGAAATTACAGTACGTGAATTGAGATATGCCTGGCGTAATGTGCCAAGAGGAAATCTGATTACTGATGAAGAGGGACATCCGGCGTCTCCCTTTTGCATAAGGACAGATTTCAATACATAAGGGAAAAGGAGCTGGTTTGTAGTATGGAGGAACAAATGGACTATAGCATGGCATGGCTTTCTTACCGGAAAATTCCATGGTATCCGGACAGGGAATATTTCAGGAAAATATATGTACAGGAGAATGAAGCGGTAATTAATACTGCGGCAAAAGAATTGAGCAGGGCAGCAGAGGCGATGTTTGATGAATCCCCTCAAATAATTACTATTTTGAAGGAGGCACCCGAAAATTCATCGGCCGGAATTTACCTGTATACTGATAAAAATGGTCCTGGAAACGGTGGATATCATTTGTATGAAGAAGGAGGAAGGTTAACAATAACCGCGGAGGAACCCTCTGGTATTTTATACGGATGCTTTGCCTTGATAAGAAAGGTTCAAAGGCAGCAGCCGTTAAAGAACCTGGACTATAAGGAAGTGCCGGACAATCCTCTAAGGATGCTCAATCACTGGGACAATATGGATGGGAGTATTGAAAGAGGATATTCGGGGGACTCATTTTTCTTCAAAAATCAGGAATTACTGATAAATGAGCGGACGGCGGATTATGCAAGACTGGTCTCTTCTATCGGTATTAATGGAGTAGTTATAAATAACGTTAATGTAAAAGAAAATGCAACCAAATTAATTTCAGAGGATTATGCAGAGGATTTAAAGCAGCTGGCTATGATTTTCAGAAATTATGGAATCAGTCTTTATCTCAGCCTGAATTTTGCAGCTCCAATGGAATTGGGAGGCCTGGACACTGCAGATCCGGAAGCAGCAGAAGTAAGGGACTGGTGGGAAAAGCAGATGAAGCAGGTATATGCATCTGTACCGGATCTGGGAGGTTTCCTGGTAAAAGCGGATTCGGAAGGAAGGCCGGGGCCTTTTACCTATCAAAGAACGCATGCGCAGGGCGCAAATATGTTAGCCAAGGCTGTGAAGCCATATGGGGGAGTAATTATATGGAGGTGTTTCGTCTACAATTGCACCCAGGATTGGCGGGACAGAAAAACTGACAGGGCGCGTTCTGCATATGACAGTTTTTCACCCCTGGATGGACAATTTGAAGATAATGTAATTTTGCAGATTAAAAATGGACCTATGGATTTTCAGGTGAGGGAACCGGTTTCCTCCCTATTCGGAGCTTTGCAGAGGACAAGGCAGATTTTGGAGGTTCAGATAGCACAGGAATATACCGGACAGCAAAGACATGTCTGCTATCTGATTCCAGAATTTAAGGAAATCCTGGAATTCCATACATGCTGCACTAAGGAAAGGGACACGGTAGCTGATATTATAAGCGGGCGGGCTTTCCCCCAATTTGCAGGCGGAATTACCGCAGTGGCAAATACGGGATCCGATACAAACTGGACCGGGCACGATTTAGCAGCCGCAAATTGGTTTGGATTTGGCAGGCTTGCTTTTTCCCCGTCATTAACTGCCGGGGAGATTGCTGAGGAATGGTGTGAATGCACATTTGGCCCTGACAAGGAAATCACAGAGGCTGTGTGCAGGATTCTGATGATGTCGTGGCCTGCCTATGAAAAATATACTTCTCCCCTTGGAATCGGATGGATGGTTAATCCCCATAATCATTATGGACCTAATGTGGATGGTTATGAATATGACAGGTGGGGAACTTATCACAGGGCGGATCATTATGGTCTTGGTGTAGAACGGGGAAGTAAGGGAACAGGATATGCACAGACGTATTTGGAAGCAAATGCATCTATGTATGAAACGATAGAGGATTGTCCGGAAGAGCTTTTACTGTTTTTCCACTATGTTCCCTATACATACAGGCTGAAAAACGGAAAGACGTTAATACAGCATATTTATGATACTCATTTTGAAGGAGTGGAGGATGTACAGAAAATGATTGCCCTCTGGAATGGGATACGTGAGAGAATTCCGGAAGATATATTTATGCGTGTGTCAGAACGTTTGGAACATCAGCTGGAGCATGCGAAAGAATGGAGGGATCAGATTAATACCTATTTTTACAGAAAATCTTTTATAGAAGATGAAAAAGGGAGGGAAATTTATTGAATACAGGGAAAAAGAATCATTTAGGAAAAATAAAATTGTCAAAACATATAAAGAAGGAATGGAGGCTGTATAGTTTTTTAATTATACCCATCCTATATTTTGTCATATTTAAATATATACCAATGTTTGGAAACATAATTGCTTTCCGTAAATATTCCGGTGGAGTAAATATTTTTGGGGAAAAATGGGTTGGACTGCGCTATTTCAAACAGTTTCTCAGGGATCCGTCTTTCTGGAGAGCTTTTCGGAATACCCTATTTTTAAGCGTAAGCTATTTAATTGTGAGATTCCCGCTTACATTGATATTCGCATTATTATTGAATGAAATCAGAAATATAAAGTGGAAGAAATTTGTACAGACGGTATCTTACCTGCCTCATTTTATTTCAATGGTTATCATTGCGGGCATGATAAAAGAAGTAGTGTCATTGTCCGGCCCGATTAATACCTTATTAAGCTCATTTGGGATGGAAAAAATATCATTTATACAGGAAGCGTCGTGGTTTCCTCCAATTTATATTATTTCCGGTATCTGGCAGGCGCTGCATGTTACCATACCAGGGATACTGCCTACGATTGTAACACTGCTGATTCTTGATATAGGCGGCATAATGGGCTCTAATTTTGAAAAAATTATTCTGTTATATTTACCATCCACATATGAAACGGCAGATGTTATTTCAACATTGGTTTATCGGATGGGTATCTCAGGAGGTAATTTCAGTTACGCAACCGCGGTTGGTCTTTTTGAGGGGATAATCGGTTTGATTTTAGTGACTACTGCTAATTTTGTTTCTAAAAAAATTACTGAGTCAAGTTTATGGTAGGAGGAGGGGAAAATGGAGAAAGGGAAAAAAATCGTTCAGCAAAAAAATAAAGTAAAGGATTCAACGGGATTTCGCGTATTTCAGGTAATAAATACAGTAATCATGATATTTGTTGTCTTTGTTACCCTGTATCCCTTTGTATATCTTGTGGCACAGTCATTTAGTTCAGAAGGCGCCATTTATGCGGGAAAGGTATCTTTTTTTCCGGTTGAGTTTACAGCCAGGACATATCAGGTCATATTAAGCAAACCGAATTTTTTCCTGTACTATAAAAATACAATTGTATATTCCCTGTTGGGAACCATAATTTCTGTAGCGGGTTCGGCATTGCTGGCCTATCCGCTTTCGAAGGAACGGCTGGTACTGAATAAATTTTTTACTCCGTTTGTTGTGTTTACCATGTTCTTTGCCGGCGGAATGATCCCAAACTACATATTAATTGCACAGGCCCTCCATATGCGCGATACCATGTGGGCATTGATTATACCCGGGGCTATCAGCACCTATAACGTATTGATTATGAAATCGTTTTTTGCCAGCTTGCCCGGTGAACTGGAGGAAGCCGCTTCTATTGACGGGATGAATACATATGGAATATTCCTGAAGATTATTCTTCCGCTTTCCAAGCCAATTATGGCCACTATGTTTTTGTTTTATATTGTTGGCATATGGAACAACTGGTTCGGACCATTCCTTTATTTGGACAGCAAGGATAAATGGCCGGTTGCATTATATCTGAGGCAGATAATCATGGGCGCGACCGGAACTGCGGAGATTGGCGCGGTTTCAGACGAGGCCAGCCAGATTTCCGCAAATGTCCGTTCCTGCTGTATGGTATTGACCGCAGCGCCTATTATATGTGTTTACCCGTTTGTACAAAAATATTTTGTACAGGGGATGATGATCGGATCGGTGAAAGGTTGAAATTATGTCGTTTGTATATAAATGATGGATATGCGGCGGCTTAATATTTATTAATAAGAAGGAGGATTTCATTTATGAAAGCAAAAAAGATACTGGCGATGGCTCTCGCGGGAATTATGATGTTTTCCGTTGGGGCATGCGGCGGAAGCACATCTGAGGAGGCGGCCGCGAATCTGGCTGAAACGGCAACGGATGTTGCGGACATGCTGAATACGGAGGTGGCAACGGATGCGGAGGATGCGCAGCTGGATTATACTTATGGGGAGGATGTGACATTTCATTCTGATGAACCGGTTACTTATTCAATGATGTATTCCGATCATGAAAATTATCCCTATCAGGAAAACTGGCGATTATGGTCAGCCATACAGGAAAAAACAAATGTAACATTTGATCTTACGATTATTGCGAGAACAGACTATGAAGACAAGAAGTCGGTTCTTATTAATTCGGGGGATTCACCTTATATTATCCCGAAAACCTATGAGGAAGGGAAGTATGTAAACAGCGGCCAGATAGTAGCAATTTCCGACTGGGTAAAATATATGCCCAATTACCAGAAATGTGTGAAAGAATGGGATATGGCAGGAGATTTGAAGTCAAAGCTGCAGGCCGATGGAAAGTATTATGTACTGCCTGGCATATGGGAGAATGGCGGAGGCGGTTATTCCTTTATCATGCGTAAAGATATTTTTGATGCGGCGGGAGTGGATGTGACCGAATTGGAAAAAACCTGGACATATGACGATTTTTACGAGGCGTGCAAAAAGGTAAAAGAGTATACTGGCTGTGAGTATGTTATTTCCGATATGTCAAAGGGTGACTGCCTGTTAAATATTTCTTCCATCCCCTATGGCGCTAAAGCAGGGTGGGGGATATCAAACGCACTGGCCTTTGATCAGGAAAAGGAAGAATTTTATTTTGCCGATACAACAGATGGTGCAAAGGAATGGTTGACCTGGCTGAATAAAATGGTCAAAGACGGAATTTTGGATCCGGAATCCTTTTCCCAGGAAGACGATGCGGCAAAGGCAAAATTTTTCACAGGTGAAACATATGTTATGACGGGTAATTATCAAAATCTGAATGATTATACAACTCAGCTGCAGGTAGAGGGCGCGGAATTGTATATGGCAACGACACCCGGGGGACCTGCGGGCATGGTGCAGATAGAGAATTCCAGGCTTGAAAATGGCGTTATGATTTCACAAAATGCATTGGATGAACTGGGAGAAGAAGGATTTATTAAGATGTTAAGATTTGTTGACTGGTTATGGTATTCCGAAGAAGGCCATACACTTAGCCAATGGGGTGTAGAGGGTGAGACTTATACAAAGGATAGCCAAGGAAATATTATTCTGAATCCTGATATTACATATAATGGCGTTAATCCGAATGCAGAAAAGAAACTGAATGCAGATTATGGATTTGCAGGCGGTGTTTTTGCCTATGGGGGACCTACATGGATCCGGAACTCTAAAATGACAACAGATGGGGAGAAGGATTTTGAAAAGAGAATTCAGGAATACAGAGAGCCCCGGCCGAAGGATCCTCCATTTATGGCAAATGAAGAAGAATCAGAAGAGTTGACTTTAATCCAGACTCCGCTTATCGACAGTACAAAGACCTGGATACAGAAATTTATTACCGGACAGGCAGATATTGAAACTCAATGGGAAAGTTATGTTTCTGAAATAAAGAGCCTGGGTGTTGATAATTATGTATCGCAGGTAAATGAAATTTTTGAAAAAAATAAAACTAAACTCGGTTACTGATTGTGGTAAAAGGGCGGCTGCATTATTCTTCTGTTGAATAGAGTGCTGTACCTTGCTGATGAAAAATGAGTGATATTTTTCAACCGAGCAATAAAAAGTCGGCCTGGCTTTTACTCCCGGGCTGGTAAGACAATCGTAATAGTCCGGCAGAACAGTGCATTACCGGCAAATATATAATGGAAAACACAGGTTTATTTTATGCTTCAATTTTTTGAATGCATAACAATAGCCCTGTGTTTTTTATATACAAATAATGAATACCCCTCAATAGGATATATGGAACAGCTTCTTGTTATGCTGGTGGGGATTGCGGATACCTTTGTAATCAGCTTTGTGGGAGAATCGGCGGTTTCCGGGGTCTCACTGTTCTAAGTTGCCATGTCTGCAGTCATTCTGGTTTTTAATGAGAAGCTGATGCGTCTGATGTTCGGCAGAGTGGAGGACGGGGTGATGGAAGCCTGCCTTGTTTATCTGCGTATCTCAGCTTATTCTTATCCTGCGCTGGCGGTTTATAATGCGGGGGCGGCGCTTTACCGGAGCCTTGGAAAAACCAGCACTACCATGTATATTTCAGTGATTGCCAACGTCATTAATGTGGCGGGGAATCTCATAGGGGTATATGTCCTGAGGGCGGGGGTGGCCGGAGTGGCCTATCCTTCCCTGCTTGCAAGAGCTTTCTCAGCGGTAATCATTACCTTTCTGTGTTTATCCGGCCGGAATCCGATTCAATACCGCGGGCAGTGGATTTTTAAATGGAATAAGGATCTGCTGCGCCGTATTCTTTATATAGCGGTTCCCAATGGTGTGGAAAGCGGTTTTTTCCAACTGGCTAAGGTAGGGCTGAGCAGTATAGTGGCTTTGTTTGGGACCAGCCAAATTGCTGCGAACGGATTTGCCCAGAGAATCTGGGGAGTGGCGGATCTTGTCTGCGTGACGATGGGACCGGTATTTATCACTGTAATTGGGCAGTGTATGGGGGCCGGAGATATTCCTGAAGCGGAAAAATATTTCAGGAAACTGATGAAAATTACACTGATTTTTCATTGCATGGAATGCATTGGTTTTTGCAGGGACCAGTTTCTTTAGATTCATGCATCCAAATAAGAGGTTAAGCTCCATTTTAATCTTAGCCAGACCTCTGTATCGATCCACTCATCCAGTGTAAGCGGTTCATAATCTGAATACACACAGAAGCAGTTAATCATATTGCAAGGGATATGCGGCTCCTCACCACTGGCGTTCACAGTTACCGTGCCTCTCGTCATCTTCTGAAACTTCTCCAGAAGCCTCTGATCCTGCGTGTCATGCACATGACCATAAAGCATATAAGTCTTTGTCTCCAAAAGCCGTACCGCCTCTACCAGATAGCCATACGCCTAGATCCATATGAGATTGTAGGGCAAGAGACATATTATAGTTCGGAATTTCTTTCTTATCTGAACACAAAGAGGGTAGAACAGGAGCTTGGAGAGCTGAGTTGGGATGATAGTATCGCCGGTGTGGCCTATCAGCGATCACAAGAGATCGTAGAAAATTATGGTCATGATACCTCTGGAAGAATAGGTTATTCGGAAATTATTCAGATTTCCGGAACCGGTGATGTCGGAGCATGGTACGAAGCATGGTGTGGTGACCGCAGCCATCAGTGGGTGATGTACAATGCAGGAATAACAAAGGCAGGCGTAAGCTGTACAAAAGTGACATATGCGTATGGCGGTTACAGTAGCTCACTTCACACGAGCGGATATTTTTATAGGCATTTTTATTATTGTGTAATAGCAGAACAAGACTTGAGGAAATGTACGATGTGTGTTCCTTGTTTTGCGGGAGTTAGGGAAAGATATTTTGTGGAAAATTTTCTTGCGATATTATCGTAGCGATTTTATAATTAAAGAAATCTGTTTAGGTAATGTAAAATTGTTTGAGTATATGACTATTACTTGAGTTGATAGTAGAATAATGTGTATGGAATGGGACATTTATTTTTTAGATGATGTTATGCATAAGAGAATATTGAATAATCTTTAGTTGAGTTTAAATTGATTTTTCAAATATCCATAGACTTGTTCGTCTTAATTTTATGCAGCAATTGGGGGAGGCAAAATAATTATTATGAAAATTTCCACAAAAATATTCATTTCTTTATTAAAAGCCATAATCCTTCTTATTCCAATTCCGGCTTTTGTATTAGTAGCGTTGGGGATGGAATCGATGTATGCGATAAGAAATGTTACGATCAATTACGAAGAGAAGATGATGAATCGTATATTTTCTGAAATTTCTGAGGATTATGAAGATGTACATATGATAATGTGCAATATTCTTAACGATACAAAAATCATTGGGTATTTAAAACAGGATACACGGGGATATTATAGCGAATACGAGATATACAAGGAACTTGAGAAAAAGGTTAATCAGAATGCCATTATCAGTGAAATATATATTTATTTTATTAAGTACGATTATGTTCTTTCCAGTATTTCGGGAAATAGCAGCAAGACATACCATTCAAAATACTACACCAACAATTATGAAACTTGGCTTTCCACTGTAAATAATGATGAAACCCATTATTTTCTTTATAATGATGGTAGTGGAAGTAACCCCAATGTACTTATGAGTGGAATAAGAAGTGATGGAGAGTTTAAGGCACAAATTGTAATCAGACTTTCGGATAGCTACTTTGAGGACAAGCTGGACAGTATCAAATTTGATGATAATGATAAAATCTTTTTGACAACAGCAGATAGGATTCTTTCGGAAATCGGAGAGCTCGGTCTGAGCGATGATGAGCTTTTAAGCCTTGCGGAATCTATACAAATGAAGACAAGAATCAATGGAAGCACTTACAGACTTTCTCGTATTACAAAGGCGTATAAGGGACTTCGATTAACAAGGCTTTCAAAGATGACTTTATTCCAATATGCTGGCAATTGGCTCTGGGCTTTTTGGTTTTTGGGAGTATTGGTTTTTCTAATCGTGATTTCGCGTATTGTATACATTGTTGCGCAAAGAAGCTATAGCTCTATCAAAAAATTTTTTGCTTCTCTTACGGAAGGGGAAGAGATACCGGAATTGGTTGATTTCAGTCTCATTGATGCAAAAATTAGTGAAACTGTCGTTGAAAAGAATAAGCTTAGAGCTAAACTGCAACAGTATGAAGAAGAGGTTCGCCTTCTTCACCTGAGTCAAGTCTATCTATATGGCGGAGGGGAAGATTCTAAAGAACTAACCGAGGAAGCGGATTTTGGGTTTACAGGCAATTATTTTTCTTCGGTATGTTTTGTGAATTCTTCGGAAAAAGGAAATAGAGAGACTCAAGAAATCATAGAAACCTATATTGACGAATCCTTTAAGGAGTATCCGCACTTTATCCCTTTTAAAAGAAAAAATGAGCAATATTTTCTGATAAATGGATCAGGAATAGATAATGAGAGTTTTGTGGATCAGATTACAATAAAAATAAATAAAATAGTTGCAGAGCTTTTATCAAAAGAAAACATTGCACTGGAGTATTTCATCAGCTCTCCGGTTGAGAGTTTTGCAGATATTCATCAGACTTTTTATGAAGTAGGTCTTTTGAGAACCGACAAAGAAAAGAATAAAGAGGAGGAAATGGAACAGGATCGACTTTCCTTCGAGAGAATAAAGGAGATTATTGATGAAAATCTGGCAGATCCAAATATTTCTGTCACCAGTATCGCCTACAAACTGGAGATTTCTCCTTCCTACCTCTCCAGATTTTTCAAGAAAAACGAAAAGATAGGAGTTCTTGATTATATTCATAAAAAGAGAATTGAAAAAGCAAAGGAATTATTGGATTCAGATAAAAACATCAAAATTAAAGAAGTATCAGAACAGGTGGGATTTTATAATCTTACAACCTTTATTCGAGTTTTCAAAAAGAATACCGGTGTTACTCCGGGGGAATACAGGGAATAATCATTGTTGTATATATTTGAAATGAAATGAATGGAAATTATTGAAAACCCAACAAAAATCAACAAAAAAGAACGGAGAACATTCAAAAACTGAACAATTTTTACAAAGGGCAAATTCTGTTTATATACAGAAAGTGCCCTTTTCTTGTATTATGTGATTACCGTAAAAGGAGGCGGTTTGCTTATGAAAAAAAAGAGTTTAAGCATGTTACTTGTAGTTGCAATGTCGGCATCACTTCTGGCAGGATGTGGCGGAGAAGCGAACAACAACACATCTAGTAGCGTAGAGCAGTCCGGAACAAAAACAGAGTCTAAGACAGATTCTGGAACTCCGGCGGCATCTACTGCAACAGAAGAAAGTGGCGCAAAGACAAAGTATCCTCGCAATGAGCAGGGGTATCCGGATCTTCAGGGTGAGACGATCACAATCTGGCATGTTCTTACAGGAGGAAATGCTCAGATCACGAATGACCTTGGTGAGTATGCGGTTATCAAGGATCTTGAAGAAAAGTTCAATGTAAACATTGAGTTTGTTCATCCTCCGATCGGACAGGAGCAGGATAACTTTGCGGTTATGATGGCGGGAAATGAACTTCCTGACATGATTTTCTGTGGAGGTATTGATTCCTATTATCCCGGCGGAGTTGAAATGGCCTATGCGGATGGACTTCTTTTCGATTACACGGAGTATATCAATGAGGAGTACACCCCTAACTTCTACAACCTTATTTCGAATGACGAATTCTTAAGACGGTCTGTTACAGACGATCAGGGTCGTATCGTTTACCTTGGGGCAAAGATTTGTGGTTCGGAAACATCTGATTTCAATTATTCCGGCCTTTTGATTCGTCAGGATTATCTGGATCAGGCTGGCTTAGAAGTTCCCCAGACGATTGATGATTGGACGAATATGCTTCAGGCATTCAAAGATATGGGAGTTAAGTATCCTTTAGGAACCCCTAAGTCTGGTGGTGCAGGAAACTTCTTCTCAAATGAAGTCTTTTCATCTGCTTACGGTGTTTCCGCAGGGAACTACTTCATTAAAGAGGATGGAAATGTGGGATTCGGTCCTTATGAGGATGCTTACAAGGATTATCTTGCACTTCTGAATTCCTGGTACGAAGCTGGTTATATCAATCCTGATTTCCCGACGCAGAGCGAATCGGATGTAATGGCAACTGTATCCAACGATGAAACAGGTTCCGTTATTATGCATCTTTGGAGCTATGGTGCGTACTATTATATTGTAACAGAAGAGGCGAATCCGGACAAGGCTATGGTTGCGGCACCTGTACCTACACTTAAGGCAGGAGATGCGTTGGCACCGATCAGAAGAAGTTCAAGAAGTCTTGGAGATAAGAAATATATAACGGCTGATGCTAAGAATCCTGAGGCTTGTATTGCTCTTTTGGATGCACTTTATCTTACAGATATTGATGAGATGCTCGGAAATGGTGTGAAGGGTGTTAACTGGGATATCGTGGATGGATATATTACAATTACGGATATGCCGGAAGATGCATCTATAGAAAGACAGCTTCAGGGAATTCCTCAGCAGTGGCATACCACAGAGGATACGGATAGAGAAAGAATTCTTAACGCCAAGTATAATATGGGCACACAGGATGAGGCGCTGGTATTGTGGGCTGAGCAGGGTTCCGACAGATCCTTTAGCAATTTTGTAATGTATACAGAGGCTGAATCGGATGTTCTTTCTCAGTATGAAAGCGATATCACTACATTCGTGCAGGAGAACTTCCTTAAATTCGTTATGGGACAGAGACCTATTGATGAGTTTGAGCAGTTCCAGCAGGAATTGAAAGACTTACATATTGAGGATGTTATTGCAATTAAAGATGCAGCTCAGAAGAGAGTATCAGAGAGATAATGCATAATTGATACAGATAATTGTGCCCAGGCCATATTCATGGTCTGGGCATACGATAAAAGAAAGGAACTTTCTATGAATAGTTCATCACGAAGAAAATCCTTTGCATATAGACTTAAAAGAGATTTCAAAAAATATTGGGGTGTGTACCTTATGGCACTACCGCTTATTATTTATCTTTTGATTTTTAATTATGCACCAATGTATGGTGTGATTATAGCGTTTAAAAACTTCAAACCGAGACTTGGCATTTTTGGAAGCCAATGGGTTGGTTTAAAATACTTTAAAGAATTTGTAAACTCTGTATTCTTTGTAAGAACATTTTCAAATACAATTATCCTCAGCGGATTAAATCTGCTCTTTGGATTTGCAGTACCTATTCTGTTTGCAATCTTATTGAATGAAATTAGAAATGTTCATTTTAAAAAGATTGTTCAGACGGTTACCTACATGCCTCATTTTATTACGACCGTAGTAATAGCCAGTTTGATATTGATTTTTACAAATAGTTCGGGATTCGTCACCCAGATTGTTAATAGTATTACCGGTCATGAGGGTAGTTTGATTCAGGATGCGGCATTGTTTCGACCAATATATGTTATCACGGATATATGGGCATCATTTGGTTGGAGTTCTATCGTATATATGGCTGCAATTGCCGGTATAAATCAGGAAATGTATGAGGCAGCAAGAGTTGATGGGGCAAATAAGTTCAAGCAGATCATTCATGTTACGCTTCCGGGAATCACTCCGATCATTGTAATTATGTTTATTCTTGCAGTCGGAAATATTATGAATGTGGGCTGGGAAAAAACATTCTTACTTCAAACGCCCATTACATACGAGACATCGGATATTATTTCGACATTCGTTTATCGTAAAGGTTTCGAGGAAATCAACTACAGTTACTCAGCAGCAGTTGGACTCTTTAATTCGGTGATAAATCTGGGACTTCTTACAATGGCAAATAAGTTATCTAAGAAATTAAACGAAACAAGTCTTTGGTAGACGATTAGGGAGAAGATTATGCTTTTTAAAAAGAAGAAAGATGATGAATATATTGTTCAGCCGTCGAGGGTTATTATAGGTCCGGGAGAAAAATTGTTTTTGTTAATAAATACGATTTTGATGATCTTCCTTATGGTAATTACTGTTTATCCTATGCTTTATGTCCTTTTTGCTTCATTTTCTGATCCTATTGAGCTCGGAAAAGCGACGGGATTGTTGTTTAGACCAGCAGGCTTCTCACTAAGGGGATATAAAACAGTTTTCGCGTCGCAGAATATTTGGCTTGGGTTCCGGAATACTATTTTTTATATGGTTGTAGGTGTTCCGCTTAGCATGATGATCACCATACTGGGGGCTTATGCACTTGCACAAAAAAACATGCTTCTTCGGAAGCCTATAATGCTGTTTTGTATTTTCCCTATGTATTTTGGTGGCGGTATGGTTCCTACATTTCTTGTAGTGCAGGGACTCGGTCTTACAAACACTATTTGGGCAATGATTGTTCCGGGAATGCTTAGTGTTTATAATATGATTGTTCTGCGTACTTCCTTTGAAACCATTCCCAGTACCTTGTATGAGGCGGCAGAAATTGATGGGGCTGGTGCATTGAGAAAGCTTATCCATATTACTTTACCGCTTTCAAAGGCCGCACTTGCAACGATTACTCTTTTCTATGCGGTAGGAAAATGGGGAGAATGGTATAATGCATTGGTTTATCTTCAAAAAAGAAGAGATCTTTATCCATTGCAAATGTTTTTGAGAGAATTGCTTGTGAAGCAAGAGGATATAGATGCACTGATGCAGGCAAATGTAGGAGCTGCTGCAGATGCTATGCTTATGAAGGAAATAATTAAATATGCAACGATTATTGTTACAACGGTACCGATATTGATTATCTATCCATTTTTGCAGAAATATTTTGTGAAGGGTGTTCTTGTTGGAGGCGTTAAAGAGTAGTTGAAAAAACAGAGTAAAGCAGGGTCTTATACCTGCTTTATTTAAACTATGGCAGGATAGATGTACAATAATATGTTAAATAAAAATGTATCGTAGAGTGTATGAGGAGGTTGGATATGATTTTTCAGAAAAACGATTTAGAAAACCCACAGGTCATTTCACGAAATCGCGAGAATTCTCGAGCAAATTACATTCCTTATGAGGGAATAGAGGCAGCTCTTAAAGGAGATTGAGAAGATTCAAAGGTGTTTCGCATTCTTAATGGTCTATGGGATTTTAAATTCTGAAAAAAGCATGGGGTGAGATTAATTATGCGGGAGATCTGTAACAAAGCAAAATTTAGATTTTTGATAAGGGAGAATGTATCGTGGATGGAAAAGAAGTTCATAGAGAGACAAAGGTATTTGAGATAGAGCCGAAAGAAACGATTTGCTATGACTTATCTTGCGAATACCCTATTTCTTGCGAGTATGGAAGCTATGTTAATCTAAAACTTTTAAAGAATAAAACGGACGATTTTTCGGACACAAATGAAATTGGATTTGTTCAATTTAAGATCGATGTTAACACAGATAAAGAAGATATATGTCAGGAGATAGGATATACCGTAGTAAGTGAAAATGAAAAAGTGTTGGATGGTTCCGGAGAGGGTTTTATTTTCCATAAGTATCACGGGACTCTTTGTGGAGTTATCAAAAAAGGAAAGAATCTTTTACTGATTTTATTGTAGAAGAAAAAGAGTTTGGTTACCAAGATTCGGCTTTGAATTAAAAATGGAGAATGCTTTTAAATTCCTTGATTAAGTGATTATTCAAATGAAATCTGTTTACGTGCGAAGGATGAATTTGAATTTGCCGCGTTGCCGTATAGTACAATGGAGCTTTCCGAAAAAATGCATAGACATGAGCTTGTAAAGGACGGCGTAAATATTAGAATTGATTATAAGGTAAGCGGGATAGGATCTGCGAGTTGCGGTCCTGCTCTTTTGGATAAATACAAGCTTTTAGACAAAGAAATTGATTACGAATTTGAAATTTCAATCAGATAGGAGAAGAGAATGAAAAATCAAGTATTATGGTACAATACAGAAGCCAAAACATGGGTAGAGGCTTTGCCTATTGGAAATGGACAAATGGCAGCATTGATGTTTGGAAATCCTACGAAAGAGAGGATTGCATTAAATATAGCAAATCTCTGGTCAGGTGATGGTCGAGATAAAGCAAATGTCAATCAAAATATAGATTGGGATGCCATTAGGGAGCCGATAAAAAAGGGACAGTATCAGGAAGCAGAGGAACTTATAAAAGAGAAAGTACTTGGAGATTGGACTGAGTGTTTCCTGCCGGCGGGAGATGTTTATATTAGCATGGAGGGCGTAATTAAAAATCCTCAGAAGTATGTTCGTCGCTTGGATCTGTCAGATGCGATCTATAGTGAAGAATATAGAGATACAAAGATGTGCTATGAGAAGGAAGCCTTTTGTGATTATAACTCTAAAGTACTTTTGGTCAAGTATAAAGGAGAACATCTTAACGGAAATATTTCTATAAATAGTCAACTCGAATACACTGTAGAAGCAGACAGTAATATGCTACTTTTGAAAGGAAGAGCACCTCATTATGCAGCCCCCATTTATTATGAATGCGAAAAACCTATACAGTACGATGGGGATTCTATGGATTATGAGATAAAAGTAATGGCAGAAGGAGTTGATCATACCGGACAAAAGATAAAATTATCTCCCAGTGATGATGGAAAAGCCATTTGCTTTTATGACTTAAATGAGATTACTATTTACATCTATGGGGAAACAAACTTTGCGACGGAGGGTGCAGATACATTTATCTCTAAGGATAAAGATATTCGTTCGGCTATAGATGCAAAGCTCTCCGATATCATTTCCGGGGATTATTACGAAATAAAGAATAAACATGCCAGTATTTATAAATCTTTTTTTGACCGTGTAAAACTCTCCATTGGGGAAGATACAGAGACAGATACTCTTACAAGAATTCTTGATTTTAAAAGAGGAAAAAACGATAACGGTCTTGTAAATCTTCTGTTTAATTATGGAAAATATCTTTTGATTTCTTCTTCCTGTCCCGGAGGAGAGGCAGCAAATCTTCAAGGGATCTGGAATGTGGAAGTCAGAGCCCCATGGAGTTCAAACTATACTGTAAATATCAATACAGAAATGAACTATTGGCCTTCGGAGGTATTAGGACTTTCTGAAAATCATGAGCCGATGTTTACTCTTCTTAAGCGAATGGAAAAGAAGGGAACAAAAGTTGCCAAGGATATGTATCATGTTGATGGGTGGGTCACACATCACAATGTAGATATTTGGGGACATGCGACACCGGTCGGCTATTATGCGCCCAGAGCAGACTGTTGCACATATGGCATGTGGAATATGAGCGGTGCATGGATGTGCAGACATCTATATGATCACTATGCATTTACCGGAGATGAAGAGTTCCTCAGAGAAACCGCAATCCCTATTACAGAAGGGGCGGTCAGGTTTTTTCTTTCATGGTTAGTAGAGGAAGATGGCCGGCTTCTCACAATGCCCTCCACTTCGCCGGAAAATCAGTTTTTCTATGATTCGAATAAGCGTGCGGCAACAACTATGGGATCCACCATGGATATGTCGATTGTTCGGGAATTGTTTTTGAATTATATTAAGCTGTGTGATTCGGCAAACATTGAAAACAAAATCAAACAAGAATGCCGAAATGCACTTCCGAAATTGCCAGAATATAAAATTGGGAAAAATGGACAACTTCAAGAATGGTATAAGGATTATGACGAAACGGACATAAACCACAGGCATGTCAGTCATTTGTACGGACTATACCCTTCAGATACCATTAAAGAGACAGATATAGATCTGCGAAAAGCGTGTGAAATTACTTTGAATCGTAGAGGCGATGATGGAACCGGGTGGTGCATTGCCTGGAAGGCAGCTCTTTGGGCAAGGCTTTTAAATGGAAATCGTGCATGGGATCTTCTGAAAAATCAAATGCGATTTACGGATGTGGAATACACCAGCAGCAAAGGTGGCGGGATTTATACCAATCTGTTCTGTGCTCACCCACCTTTTCAAATAGACGGAAATTTTGGGTATATTGCGGCAGTCTGTGAAATGTTGATTCAATCTCAGGAGGATTATACAAGAATTCTTCCGGCACTTCCGGATGAGTGGTCAAATGGGAGTGTAGAGGGGATAAGAGGTAGGGGAGGCTATACCTATTGCTTCTCATGGGAGAACAGAAAGGTTATCCGCCTGTGTATCAAAGCTCAAAAAGCCGGAAAGCTCAAACTTATTGTAAATGGGGAACAAAAAACGATTGATTTTGCAAGCAACTTGGAAATTACAGTTATTTGACAGGGAGAAAACTTATGACGATTATACCCATACCGAAAAATATAACTGAATTTGAAGGGAATTATACTCTTCATTACTTCGGTAAAATTCTGGTAGATTTTAAATCCGGGGAAGCTGCAAGAATGGCAGCTCGACTTCTTCAAAACGCCATAACGGATTATTTAGGGTTTGAATATACCCTATCCAGAGGAGATTGCGAAGCGGAGATAAAAATAGTGGAAAATGAGGACTATCCGACAGAAAAATACAATCTCTGCATTAGTAAGGAAGGGATTCTGATCGAAGGAGGAAGAAGGGGTGTACTTTACGGAGTAAGAACCCTTACGCAGCTATTTATGACGGAAGGGGCGGTATTGCCCTTGCTCATAATGGATGACTATCCGGCATTTAAGGAAAGAGCTTTTTATTACGATGTTACCCGGGGGAGGATTCCAACCCTCAGTTACCTGAAGAAGCTTGCGGATACATTGTCGTTTTATAAGATAAACCAACTTCAGCTTTATATCGAACATTGTTTTATGTTTGAAGGCCATAGTGAAATATGGAGAGATGACACTCCTTTAACCGCTGAGGAAATTCTTGAATTGGATGACTATTGTGAAAAGATTGGGGTTGAACTTGTGCCTTCTCTTTCCACATTTGGTCACATGTACAAAATTTTAAACTCCAAATCGTTTGGGAATTTGTGTGAAATTGATAATACTTCTTTTCAGGAATTTGGACTTATTGATAGGATGCGTCACCATACATTAAATGTTACATTGGATGAAAGCTTTGAGTTTGTTTGCTCAATATTAAATGAGTATATTCCGCTGTTCAAATCTGAAAGATTCAATATCTGTGCTGATGAAACATTTGATCTTGGGAAAGGCAAAAGCAAGGAGCTTTGTGATAAACTCGGACTTCCGAGACTTTATATGGATTTTGTAAAAAAGATCATCTCCAGAGTAGCTGCACATGGCAAGACGCCTATGGTGTGGGGAGATATTATGCTGAAGTTTCCGGAATTTGTAAAAGAACTTCCCCCAAACACTATTTGCTTGGACTGGCACTATAATGCAGATGTAAAGGAAGATTCGGTGAAAACTTATGCAAATTTGTTGGATTCTGTATATGTGTGTCCGGGAGTGAGCGGTTGGAATCAGCTTGTGAACAAAAAAGATGCGTATATCAACATTAAAAAAATGTGTGCCTATGGAAGTAAATATGGAGTGCGAGGGGTACTAAATACTGATTGGGGCGATTTTGGTCATATCAATCATCCGGATCACAGTTTGATAGGGATGATTTACGGAGCTTGTGGTTCCTGGTCGGGGGAGATGGAAGAGCAAGAAGTTTTGGATGCAAAAATATCAATAATTGCCTACGGTAATTCTAACGGAAAGGTAGTCGGATTCATAAATGATCTTTCGGAATGCCAATATTTCGGTTGGTATGATCTTGTTATTTACAAAGAAAAAATACACGATCCCCAAAAATACGAAAAAGATTTAGCAGATAGACTCTTTTCGAAAAAAAAAGATATCACTAAGTATAATAAAATGGCTGAAGATATCATTGGAAAAATAAAGGCGGAGCTTTCTAATACTCAAATAAACAACCGGAAGATGCTCTATTCCTATCTTTTGGCCGCCGAAGGCATTAAGCTTTTTAATACCATAGGGAAGATTTTTATTCAGAAGAAGGAACCTGAGGTGTCTTGTTGGAAACTGGCAGAGCAATTAGAATACTGGCTCCACGATTATCAAAAGCTATGGAGAAGTGTCAGTAAAGAATCCGAACTCAAAAGGATTACAGAGGGGATCATATTCTACGCAGATTTATTAAGAGGGTGTGAAAACAATGAAGATTAACATACTGGATTTTTTAAAAGAAAGAGATAGAGGTTATTCAGAAGCATTCTTTCAAGCGGTAGAATATGCAAAAACGATACCGGCAGGGGTGAAGAAAACGCTGTATTTCCCGAAAGGCATCTATGATTTTTATGCAGATTATTCTCCGGTAAGGGAGGTTTATGTATCCAATACCTGCGGACCTCAACATCAGGAATACAAAAATAAACATATCGCAATCCTTTTGGAGGGGGCGGAAAATATTACGGTTGATGGAAATGGCTCAGAATTTATCATGCATGGCGATATCACTACCTTTGCTGCATTAAACTGTCATGACATTGTTTTTAAAAATTTTGTTTTGGATCATGCATCACCCAGTGTTGTGGATATTGTTGTAGAGAAGGCAGAGGATCATACAGTCGAAATATCCATTCCTGATTGCTATATCTATGAGATTTCTCCGGACAAAAAGGATCTTATTTGGAAGGGTGAAGCTTCACCTGTTACGGGTAAGCCTTACTGGGAGGGGAAAAACAATCTTGTTTATAATCAAAAATATATGGCAAAAACCGGCAGGACATGGAGAGGAGATACGAGAAAATGTGAAGTTTTTGAAGATGTAGAAACAATCGAAGAAATAAAAAAGGGGTTGTTAAGAATTACGCTTAAGGAAAAGGTCGATACAGCCATTGAAGGTATTTGTTATCAAATGAGAAATATTATGAGGACAACTCCGGGAGCTCTCATTGCCGAAAGTAAAAATATTACCATGAAAAATGTTAGAGTAAAGTATTTCCACGGTTTTGGATTGGTAGGTCAGATGTCAAAGAATCTCTTTTTTAGAGATTGTACTTTTGTTCCACCTTATGAAACGGGAAGAACGACCGCAGGATTTGCGGATTATCTGCACTTGTCGTCTATCGGGGGAAAGGTTGAGGTTACCGGATGCAGATTTGAGAATTCGCATGATGATCCGATCAATCTTCACGGTACATTTCTTCAGGTAATGGAGGTTTTGGATAAAGAAAATACCGAATTTCTTCTTCGTTATATGCATCATGAGACGGGTGGTTTCGCACAGTACTACATAGGAAATACTGTGGAATTTTCAATGCAGGATACTTTAGTTACTTTAAAAGAGGATGATGGGATCGCTCAGAGAGTGGTAGTAGCCGTTGAAAATAATTACAAAAATGATAAGCGCCTCATAAAGATTAAGCTTTCAGCGCCGTTACTGCTTGATCAAACGAACAAATCCAAAATAGAGGGAAATAATGGCTTAAATTATGTGGTGGAAAATGTGACTTACACGGCAAGCTTGCTCGTCAGGGATTGTGTTTTTGAGAAGATCCCAACTCGCGGAATTCTTGTGACCACCAGAAAAGATGTGCTCATTGAGAATAATCTGTTTAAAAATCTTGATATGGCGGGTATATCAATTTCTTGTGATGGTTCGAACTGGTACGAATCGGGAAGGACAAAAAATGTGATCATCAGAAATAATAGATTTTTAGAGCTTACCACTATGGCAGTCTTTATCTGTCCTACGGCAGAGGGGCTTCCCGGAGATAGGATACATAAAAGGATTCTTGTGGAAAATAATGAATTCCATGCTGCAAAAGAGATGAAAGAACCTTTTGTTCACGGATGGGGCGTGGAAGAACTGATTGTACGATAAATACATTAAAAACTGTTAAAATGTAGGGTAAGGAGGTACTTATGTCGAAGATTCAGATGGGACTGATAGGACTTGGAAACAGGTGCAAAATGCCAGCCCTTCCATTGAAATAGCGGCGAACGGAATTACTTTCCGGTTTTCCGGGCCGGTTGATGCTTCCCTGTACGAAAAAACCCTGCTTATGATCGGAGAACGGTGATATCTCTATAAAAACAAACCTCTACGTCATCTGCGGATTATCCTCTCGATATTTTTATCCTCATCTTTTTGAGAAGGCATTGATTTTAAGGC
>OLQH01001030.1_pt1 | contig 25180 bp, 19 predicted proteins | sample 1672671 | NCBI WGS metagenome assembly OLQH01 (sample SAMEA3136712, study PRJEB25190) | human gut metagenome
AGGGTATGAGTTACGGTGTGCCCTGTGGGTATACCTTATCGCGCGGAGCGCGTCCACCCGAAGGGTATAAAAATATCTCCAGCTGGTTCACTTTGGCTGGAGATATTTTTATTTATCTGTTTAATAATATCCAGTATTCTTAATAAATACGCACTTTAAGTTTTTTTGTTACTTTACCGGACTTTGCATAAACTTTAATCGTTGCTTTTTTCTTCTTTGTCTTTAATGTTCCTGTTTTTGAAATAGTTGCATACTTTTTGCTTTTCTTATCCAGAGACCACGTAACTGTTTTATTCGTTCCGTATGCTTTTGCTTTAAATTTATAAGTCTTATTACGTTTCACTGTCTTTTTGTAAGATGTAACTTTAATGTAAGGTTTTTTCACAGTAACTTTTACTTTTTTACTGTAATTTCCAATCTTGGCAGTTACATACACAGTTCCTGCTTTTATACCTTTGAGTGTTCCAGCACTCGTAACAGATGCTACAGCCTTATTACTAATATTCCATAAAGTTTTTCCAGAAACACCAGTTCCAACTGCTTTCAGTTTCACACTTTGCCCTACATAAACAGTTCCCGGAGCAGTTACTTTGACAGAAGGAGTTTTTACTGATACCTTTGATTTCACTTCATAATTGCGTCCAAACATTGTAACTTTAGCAATAATATCTGCAGTTCCTGCCTTTTTACCTGTTACATTTCCTTCATCATCAACATCAGCAACTGCTGTATTGGATGATTTGTAGGATACCACATTATAATCATCCTCTTCCATTGTGAGCTTTACATTTTGCTTTTGTCCAATGTACATTGACAGACTATCTGCCATTTTCGGTTCTTTTACTGCTAATGGAATAACTTTAATATTCTGGTAAGATACTTTTGCATCAAACGCATATAATCCTACATAATCTCCCGTTGGATAATTGTTTTTACGATCAATTCGGTCAAGAACTAACGAATTATTAATATAGAATTTAAAATGATTTCCTTTAACTTCTAATTTGAATCGATATTTTTCTCCATCACGGAGTGTATGATTTACACGTTTTCCAATATCTCCTGTTCCACTGCCAAAAGTAAAGATTCTTGAAGTTCCATTTCCTTTATGTTCTGGATCATCAATGTTTACTACATAACCTTTGTCAGAATTCGGACTCTGAGCACGGAATAAAAAGCCAATGGCTGCTCCTCGATGATAAGTAACATCTGCTTCCAGTACATAATCTTTTGAAACTTTTGTTTTAGAAATTACAAATCCATTTCCAGAATGATCTGCAGTGTATCCATTTTCATCTACTTTCCAGTTTCCACTTAATACGTTCCAGTCACTAATGTTACTATTTAATGTGGAATCGATATACAATTCCATAGTTCGGCTGATTCCATTCGAAGTAGTGGCAGTCACAGTAACAGCACCTTTTTTCAATGCCTTTAATTTTAAAGAGTCATTATTATTTTCTATAATTTCCACTTTACCGTTGCTGTTATTCGAAACTTTCCAAGTTACTTTCTGATCTGCTCCCACCGGAGAAACACTTGCCATGACATCAAAATTGTCTCCAATTACATATTCTCCGCTTCCAGAGTCCGTGCTTAAAAATAAATCTGTAGCAGTTTTATCACCGCTTATTTTATCTTCCCAGATACTCTTCATTGGATATACTGTAATCTTTGCGTCAGTTTCTCCGCCTTCAGAATATACTTCCATTCCTGTGCTGTTTTTGGTTGGAAAAATTGTAAGAGCACCGCTGACTTGACCATCCTGTCCATATACTTCAACAATAGATTCGTCAACAAAGATGTCCAACTTAACTTTTCCATCTTCTTCTGTTACAATCGCATCAGAGACAATATCGCCCTTTTTCTGTCCTTCCGGAATTGTTCCAGCTTTATCTCCATTGAGGATAACTTTCTTTGTTGCTACATCATATTTTACAATTGTTTCTTTGTTTCCAGCTTCATTAGTTCTTAATTTAAATCCAACTTCTCTCGTATTCCCTTTCGGAGTAAATTCAGCCACAATCTCATATTGACCTGCCTTGACTCCAGATAGTAGATTTTCGCTGGTATTTGTTTTCTTTGGAATTGTTTTGTTAACAGTAACTTTTGCTTCTTCATTTCTTAGTGTCTCATATTCTCTGATTGGTGTTTGAATCAATGTATATTTTCCGCCAACCTTTTTCACATTTAATTCTGTCTGAAGATTATAGAAACCATTATATCCCCACTGACCAGTTACGCTGTCGACATTATTACAATAACCGTTTTCCCATGTACTTGCCCAGTTAATCATAATTCTTCTTCCATCTGGTGCGTTATCATAAGTCATCGCTGCATAGGACTGTGGTCCAAAGTTCATAACACGCCTATGATTATCATGATCTGCAACAAATCTCCATTTTCCATCAACCTCTTTAAAATCACCAATGCTGTAAAAACGTCCTCCCCAGCTGACTACCCATTTTGTTTTTCCGTCATCAGCCTTCAATGGATACATATCCGGACATTCAGTTTCGATTCTCTTTTCTCCGGTATTCTTATCACTCTCATATGTACTTTCAACTTCCCAATTGATCAAATCATCAGACGAATAAATTCTTAAAATACCTCCGGCAGCAACCATCATCCATTTTTTGGATTCCTCATGCCAGAATACTTTTGGATCACGAAAAGCTGTATCCCTGAGTGGATCTTCATTCCATTTTAAAATCGGATTTCCCTCATATTTTGTCCAGGTTCTTCCATTATCTTTGCTGTATGCAAGACATTGATCCTGTCCTCTTCCCGGATTATCCTGTGTATAAATAACAACTAATCCGCCTTTTCCTTCTCCTTTTTCGTCTCCAAACAATCCAGATGTATTCTTGTCATCGACTACTCCACATCCTGAGAAAATAGCTCCATTATCTTCTTGAAATTTCAATGGACGAGGGAGTTCCTTCCAATGAATCAAATCTTTAGAAACTGCATGTCCCCATTCTAAAGATCCCCATGTAGTTCTTTCCTGATTGTGCTGAAAGAACAAATGCCATTCTCCTTTATAGTACAACATTCCGTTGGGATCATTCATCCAGCCCATTGCCTGTGAAAAATGATACTGAGGTCTTGTTGGTACGCTGTAAACAGAATCTTTTGCATATCTTAACACATAGATTGTTGTAGTCTCTGTTGTACTGTTGTCGCTGGTTACAACAACTGGAATTTCCTGAGAACCAACGCTTAATGCAATTTCTGTTGACTTTTCTGATTGTGCTGTTTTTCCTCCGATTGTCACTGTTCCATTACCACTTACCTTTGGTGTAAACGACAGCTTTTGTACAGAATTATCAACAACTACGGCATAACTTTTGCTATTTTGACTGAATTCCTTATCTAATTTTCCACCCTCAATTTTTAAATCTGTCAAATGCGAAGTTGCTTTCACATCAATATCTTCAACTAAAAAATCGGATATTTTTAAAGAATCATTATATGAAATAAATCCAACCTTTCCCTCAAACGATGTATCACTGATTTCCATGTCAACAACTTTTAGATTATTGATCTTAACTATTAAATGACGCTGTTTTACAACTGCTTCAAATGTATAACATCTTTTTTCTTTTAATTCAGCATATATTTTTTCTGCTTTCATATCTCCAGCATGTTCTCCCTGAAAACAAAACAGACGAACTGCACCTGATTCCGGATTAACATTTGCCACCACTGCCCCTTCTTTTGGGTTGTTTTCATTTTTGACCCCAAGCACAACACCAATGACACCGCTTTTTTCTCCATGATCCAGTTTAGCTTTCACAGAATAGTTATTTTTTCTTGAAATACTAGAAATGCCAAAGTTATCTCCGTCTCCACTTAATTGTATTCCATCTTCCGTTTCACGGTTATTGGCTCCACCAGAACCCGAAAATTCCCACGAAATTTCACTTTTACCTTGTTTCGTCCATATAGATTCTGCTGCATAAGTCAATGTTGGCGACAGTGATGGAATCACCATACTACATGATATAATTCCCGAAATGACGCAGCTCAAAATTCTGACTCCTGCTTTTTTCATATCTTTCCCCCTTTCCGGTTTCATCATTGTTTCTTATACGACAATTAGCTTTTAAGCTTCTACCAATCGGATAATTTTCTCAACGTTAGCTTTCCCTTTTTTTAGTGCAAAACCAATGACTGCACAGAGGACAACTGAAATGACAATAACTATGATGCTGATGATTCCCGCTATATAAAAAACTATTCCCTCCTGCATCTTTAATGTCCAATATGCAAGAACAATGCCTATAGATGAAAGGATCATAAGATTTCGAATCCATTTCTTTAGATTATTTAACATTCTCATTTGATATTCAATTTCTTTTAATTGTTGTTGTCTTGTCTGTGCTGTCATTTTTATATCCATTCCTTTCGCTTCGCTCAGGCACAAAACGTTATGAAAATATTTCCCTGAGCTTATTTTTTCTTTATAATTCTTCTTTGTAGGGAACTCGGTATACTACAAATCACGAGGAGGTGAGTGGGCTGTCCGGCTCTCCCTATAATCTTCAGTGAACCTTTTGGTTCTGAAAGGAGTCCCTATGGCTTTAAAAATCGTGTACAAAATCTGCTGTGGTATTGATGTCCACAAAAATTTTGTAGTGGCCTGCATCGCCTCTACCGATGGTAAAGGCGTCACCACTTATGAGAGCCACCGTTTTTCAACCTACACGAGAGGTCTGAAAAATTTGTTACAATGGCTTCTCAAACATAACTGCAAGGATGTCTGTATGGAATCCACCGGTAAATATTGGATCCCTGTTTACAACGTTTTAGAAAACGACTGTACGATTGTCCTTGCCCATCCCAAATATGTTAAGGCTATCCGTGGAAAGAAAACTGACAAGAAAGATGCCAAATGGATTGCTGACCTGTTTAAGCATGACCTTGTTACCGGAAGCTTTATGCCACCCGCTGACATCCGTCAGCTCCGCGACCTTATGCGTTACCGTTTCAAACTGACCTGCTTCAAATCAAGCGAAAAGAATCGTTTGCAGAACTGTCTCACGGTTTCCAATATCCAGTTGGGAAACGTTGTTTCGGACACCTTCGGCAAATCTGCTCAGGCAATACTGGATAAGATCTTAGAAAACCCTGAAGATACTTCCTTTGACCTTGAACCCCTTGTTTTCAAAAGTTTGAAAAAGAAACTTCCTGAACTGCGTGACGCCATTGACGGTTATATCACACCGGAACAGGCAGGAAAACTCAAGGTAATCAAAGCTCATTATGAAAGCCTTGAATCCCGGAAAGCAGAGCTTGAAGAACTCATTCTTGCGCTCGCCGCTCCCTATCAGCAGGAACTTGCCATTCTTCAAACTGCTCCTGGTATCAGCAGTGACTTCACTGCCATCGGAATCATTTTTGAAATCGGTACCAATATGGAGGCTTTTCCTTCGGCGAAACACTTATGCTCATGGGCTGGTCTTACGCCAACCAACAACGAAAGCGCAGGGAAGAAAAAATCTGTCCGGGTTTCCAAAGCCGGATGCTACATCAAGCCGCTTTTAGTACAGTGCGCAAACGCTGTTGTTAAAAGCTCAAAGCATCCTGAAATGCGTAACCGTTATCTCCGTCTCAAAAAGCGTCGCGGTCACAAGAAAGCAATCATTGCAATAGCAAGAATGCTTCTCACCGCATTATACCATATGTTGAAGAACGGTGAAAACTATAATGCAGAACTTTACAGAAAATCCGACCTGCCTCCGGTTGACCGTGAAATCACAGTAGAGCAGGCAATCCTTATCGCACGAAATCAGGGTTATAAAATCAAGTCAGCAACTGCATAACCTTAACTTCTCAATATTCAATTTTTAAAGCAGCCACCGAAAGATGGCTTATTTGTCGTGTGCTTAAGGTAATGGATACCCTCTACTTCTCATTTTCAATCTTTCCACCCTCTATCACCTTAATCTATCGATAAATTTCCACATTTTTGAAGCCTGTGTTTTTGTATTCTTTTCTCTTAAGACGAACTCACGCGCGGCATTTCCGCATTCTTTCAAACTTTCACCGTCTAATTTCATTGTCTCTTCTATCATTTTTGCTAAAGCTTCTTTGCTTTCTTCATTAACAATAAACAAGTAATCCAAATACTTTCTCGGAATACCAGCGATATCGAAGCTCAGAACTGGCGTCCCCGTTGCCATATACTCAAATAACTTAGACGGGAAACAATATCCCGAAGCAGGTTCTGATGGTAGTCTCATATTTACTAACAAGGAAGCCTCCGACTGTTTTTTTAATACATCATCTCTACTCGGAAAAAAACCATAAAACTTAATTCGACCATCTTTTTGTGAGCATTTTTTGATATAACTTTCAGTATTTCCGCCACCTGTCAGCCATAATTCAATATCTGGCTCTTTTATACTCATGAAAGCATCTACAAGCATCTTTATTCCATACTGTTCATCCAATTTACCGGAGTACATGACAGCCTTTTTTCTTTTTGATGTGGCTTCAATTTGCTCTGATGTGTCATAGCTGCCTTCCATCAAAATCCATTTATTTGATGGAATTTCCAGATACTCTGCCATTTTCTCTGCATAAAGAATAAAACCATCAAATTTTTGTTGCATTTTCTTTATGTTCTTCCAATCAATTTTTTTCAATACAGCCTTTAATCGACTTTGCCCCAAATCCATAAACTGAGGTAAATCTGTAATAATTAGATAGATTTCCGCCTGGGGGATTTTTTTCTTAATACGACAAGCAGTCGCCATTGGCGAAGAACGCATGGAGTATACAAAGACTATAACCCTGTCACCTTTATATCGTGTATTGCACCACTTATCGGCAGCTTTCAACATTGACATTTTGCAATTTAGACGATTGATGTACTTATCATTCTTATAGCCAACACTTATATCAGCAGAACCCGGTTTATGACACCACTCAACTGGCTCAACTATTCTGTCTTTGTACACTGGATACGGCGGTAGAACACTGCCATTTATGGAATCGCACACTACTCCACTTACTTCCTCTATTCCGTACAGTAAATTCTTTTGGGATACCTGCGCAGAAGCTAAATCATACCCTTTCTCTGCCTTAATCTTAAATTCCTCATCGCTTTCCAAACAGCCAATCCATAACACCTGAGACATGACAGCAACTCCTTCCTCACAACAACTTTACATCCTTCGCCGGTTTTTCGGAGTTCAAGCAACTAGTCTCAAACTCGTTTCATATAACGATGCAGGTCACCTATAGTACATTGATATCTTTGCTCTCTGATTGAAAAAATGATATTGCTACAATCATTCCACCTGCATAGGTGGTAAAAACTGTGCAAAACTCATTTTTACCTCACAACTTCTTAATTTCTTCAACATACTTTTGAACACTAACATCTTTAGTCAGGTTCTTTTCCAAATACTTTCTTCCATTCTGGCCCATTTCTTTCACTTCACCAGCACCCGCATTCTCGATATACCAGCGAATGATATCAGCAACTTCAACGTAATCACCAGGCTCGCAACACTTACCGCAATTACATTCTTCGATAAGTCCACGGATCTCAGTATCTTCTTCAAGAACACCTATAATCGGCTTCGCAACACTCATAATGCCGTATGCTTTCGAAGGGCAGGAAACTCCCTTGATGCCCTTAGCATTCACACACCAGTGAACATCACCGGCATTCAGGCTATAGATCAACTCTTCCTTATCCTGATACGGAATAAAAAATACATTTTCAAAGTGATGTTCTTTCGTATAAAGAACAAGCTTGTCAAGCACAGATCCGGCACCAACAAATACAAAGACAACTTCTTTACCGTCTGCAGTCACCGGTCCCGGCTCATACACACCTTTAAGGGTGTAGCCTTTTCGGAACTGTTTCATGACCTTCATTAGTTTCTCAAGGTCATAATACAGACCGATATTACCGGAATACATAATGATAAACTTATCTTCCAAACCATATTGCTTTTTGAAAGCTACCACACGTTCATGATCCTGTGGCAGCGGATATATTTCTTTCTCATCAATCCAGTTGTTGATCATGGCGTACTTCGGAACCTTATGCCCCTTGAAACGATTCTTTAAGGTGTCAACAAGATCACAACCAACTGTGATCACCAGATTAGAATGACGACAGCTGAATTTATCCGCAATCATCATTGCCTTTAGGATCAATTTGTTTGGGCTGTAATTCACAGCCATAACCTGCTCCGGGTTAAAATCCTGAATGCAATAAATAATCTTTGCGTGCTTCATCCACTTGCCGAGTACACCAAGCAAGCCACCAAGGATCGGAGGCTGGGAAATTGTGAATACATAGTCCTGTTTTCCTGCTTTCATTGCCGCTCCCAATGCGCCAAAGAAGTAGGATACGATATTTTTGACACGGCTTACCTTATTAGCTTTTGTAAACTCAGGAACTCGAACACGGATGAGCTTTACACCGTTCAATTCCTCAAAATAGTATTTCTGTGTTTTATACTGGTCCTCAATCGTTCCACCGTAACTAGGCACAACACAAATAACCGTCACATCAAACTCATCCAACATGCCCTCAGCCAGATCCTTAAGGATCTGACCGGTGGATGCCGTGTCAGGGGCATAGTAGTGAGCAAAAATCAGAAGTTTCTTCTTTGCCATTACTTCAGTCCTCCAATTTCCGAATCACTTTTGCCGGGTTTCCGGCAATCACACAATTATCTTCAAATTGTCCAGCAACAACTGCTCCGGCACCAACTACACAACCATCGCCAAGGACGGTGCCTTTTAGAATAATGCTATTGCAGCCAATAAAACAGTTTTTACCAATTTTAATCTCTCTTGCTGGAATCAAATCAGAATCTCCTCCATTCGGATCCATCAATAGACGATTTCTTTCCTCTACTTCGATTGGGTGAAAATCATTGTCCAAAATCTTGCAATTTCCACCAATACAGGTGTTGTCACCGATTGTGATTTTCTTTCGAGCATAAATAGTTGCACCAGAGATACCCACATTGTTTCCAATAAGGATTTCTGCCCCCGGTGCTCTTGTAACAATGATTGTTCTGCTGTACAGACCAACAAGATTAGAAAGAAACGAACTTTTTACAGTAACATTGTCACCGATTGATAGTTTTGCTCCCCCTTTATTGAAGATGATAGGTACACCTTTCAATAGCAGGTTCTTTCCATATTCAACTTTGGTTAATTTCATAATCAATTCGAACCAGTTACTGTTCATTTCTCTTCTACTCCCTATGTGTATTCCAATCAGTCTCTCTGGAAAATGTCACGTGTGTATACTTTATCAACAACATCATCCAAGCAAGCATCATAACGGTTTGCGATAATTGCATGACTCTTCTGCTTAAACTCTTCCAGATCATTCACAACTTTGCTGCCAAAGAATGTGCTACCATTTTCCAGTGTCGGTTCATAGATGATCACAGTAGCACCTTTCGCCTTAACACGCTTCATGACACCTTGAATAGAACTCTGGCGGAAATTATCGCTGTTACTCTTCATCGTCAAACGGTAAACACCGATCACGCATTCTTTTTCATTTGCAGCAGAATAATCGCCGCGATTGTAATAATCGTAGTAACCCGCCATACGAAGAACACGATCTGCGATAAAGTCTTTTCTTGTTCTATTGCTCTCAACGATGGCAGACATCATGTTCTGAGGAACCTCCGAGTAGTTTGCCAACAGCTGCTTTGTGTCTTTCGGCAGACAATAACCACCATATCCGAAGGAAGGATTGTTGTAATGGGTACCTATACGAGGATCAAGGCACACGCCGTTGATGATCTGCTGCGTATTCAATCCCTTCATTTCTGCATAGGTGTCCAGTTCATTGAAGTAAGAGACACGCAGTGCAAGATATGTATTGGCAAACAGCTTAACAGCCTCTGCCTCGGTAAAGCCCATGAATAGAGTATCGATATCTTCTTTGATTGCACCTTCCTGCAGAAGACCTGCAAAGACATGTGCTGCTTCTACCAAACGCTCATCTTCCATATCAGTACCAACAATGATGCGGCTCGGATAGAGGTTATCATACAGTGCCTTGGATTCACGCAGGAATTCCGGGCTGAAGATAATATTCTGAGAGCCCATCTTCTCACGAACAGAAGCCGTATATCCGACCGGAATTGTGGACTTAATAACCATAATCGCATTCGGATTGATCTCCATAACCAGCTTGATGACGGTTTCCACAGCTGAAGTGTCAAAATGCTGGGTTGCAGAGTCATAATTCGTCGGAGCTGCAATTACAACAAAATCCGCATTGCTATATGCTTGTTTAGCATCCAGCGTAGCGGTTAAATCCAATTCTTTTTCTGCAAGGTATTTTTCGATATAATCATCCTGAATCGGAGATTTTCTGTTATTAATCAGTTCGACCTTTTCCGGGATAATATCCACAGCAAAAACTTTATGATGCTGTGAAAGCAGCGTAGCAATAGAAAGACCAACATAGCCAGTACCGGCAACAACGATGGTATATTTCTTCTGAGACATTTTTCTAAATCTCCTTCTACTTCGTTATAATTCTTTATGTAAAACGCCATATTTCAAGCGGAACTTGTCTTATATCACTTATATCAATATCCCGACATACTCATATCCGCCGGAATGATATTTTCATTGTTCACTTATCTTGTTCTATCGGATTCCTGGTTACGCTCAATACCTTTGGGTAAAGGCAAATCAGGAATACCAGTAGAATGAGATATCCAAACATGAGAAAGAACCCTATATATAGCCCTACATGTTTTTTATTATAGAAAAGCGTATTTTTGATGTCCTAATCAAATTTAATATCTCAGTCAACTCTAACCACCAAATTTCTAACCTCAGACCTATTCCCATCCGAATCCACCGTATACAATGTCACAGGATACTCTCCAGCCTCATTCAACTTAACCTGTCCTTCCAATTTCAAATTGTTATAAAGCGTATTATAATCATCCTTATCATCACTCATCGTCTCTATCACTTCATTCCAGTTTGGCGCTACTCCTTTTTTTGTTTCTATCATATCTACGTTCAACACCAATACCGGATTAGGGCCTGCTGGTTCTCCCTCATTATTTCCTTCTCCTTGATTCTCGTCCTGACCGCTTTCCTCGTTACTTTCCGTCTCTGTTTCTGTATAACCTTCTGTTCCGGGCATATCCCCAGTCTCAAAAGTTTCTTCCTCCACAGGCAAAATATCTCCTCCATCATAACTACCAACTACCGTAAAAGTTCTTGATGCCTTCCCCACATTATTAGCCCCATCTCGTGCCACATATGTCACTATCACTTCTTTCCCATTTGTACCTGCCACCTTCTCCACCAGTAGGCTGTCACTCACATCTCCATCCTTCTCATCCACCGCCGTCACTCCTTCCAACAGCAATGCTTCATCCATCCCCTCCGCATATTCTATCTGCTTCTCTTCATCAAAGAATATTTCCGGTCCTCTCCTGTCTTTACCTAAATACAGAACCAGACATACCACCAGCAGTACCACATCTATCGCACCAACCACAACTACTATCTTTTTTGCTTCCATCTCCCGTCTCCTTTACCTACTTCCCTGACTCTGTCACTTCTGTAGCTTCTTCCAATTCTTCAACCTCAAGCTGTACCATATCCACATCCAGCTGTATCATGTCATCCTCTTCATACAGGCTCTCAGCTTCCATTCCTGCATCTTCGGCCATCAGTTTTACATTCCCATCGGCCTTTGCCGCAGACTTACCTTCATGCCCTTTTGAACCTGTGATGCTTTCCTCCTGCTTCGTTCCTGCTTTCGCCGGTTTCAGACCCTTCTGTACTACCGCAGAATGCAGTCCGCCTTCCTCGTTTCCACCATAATACTTTCCATAATATTTCCCGTAATACTTCCCATAATATGCGCCATAATACCCCTTACCGCTCATATTCACCTTATTCAGTATCACTCCCAGGATTCGGCAGTCCACCTTCTCCAGCTGTTCCTTCACCTTCTGTGCAAATTTATAGCTGATAGCCCCACTCTCAATTACAACTACCGTTCCGTCACAATACTGCGCAGCTACTGCTCCATCAATAACACTCCCCAATGGCGGTGTATCCACAATCACATAGTCATATTCATTCCTCAAATATTCCAACAACAGCCGAAAAGCATCATTCCCCAACAGCTCACTGGGATTCGGCGGCACCGGCCCGGAGAAAATAACATAGAAGTTCTCAATATTCGTCTTACACGTAACATCCGCAATTGAAGCCTGCCCACTCAAATAATGGGACAGCCCATTCCTGGAAGCATTCGTCTTATATTTCCCCTTCAGCACCGACTTTCTCAAGTCAGCATCCACAAGGACAACTCTCTTCCCACCTTCCGCAACCGACAGCGCCAACTGAAAAGAAACGCTCGTCTTCCCTTCATTCGGTGTACAGCTGGTAACAGAAATCACCTTCCTGTCTCTACCGGAAAATTCTAAATTAGTCCGCAACGTCTTATAACTTTCCTTTGTCCTAAAATCCAGTTTCTCTATCGCATTAAAATTTACCGTCTGCATTCTCTCTCCGCCTGCTCCTTTTTTTTCTGCCCGTCCTTTTCTAACTTCTTTTCACTTTTTTCTTTTTCTTCTTCCCGTCAGCTTCCCCTTCATTCAAAGGAATCACCGCCAGCGTAGAAAGCTGCAGATACTTCTCCACATCCTCCGGCGTCTTTATCGTGTCATCCATCAGATACCGAACCAGCACAACAGCAATTATCAGAAATACTCCCAGCACACCGCCAATAAACGTATTCTTCAGCACGCTGGGGCTGGCCTTCTTCATCGGCATATTGGCAGTTTCCGCCACATTCACCGCCTGGATATCCATCACGTTCATAATATGCACAGAGGCAGCTTCCCGGATTGCATTGGCCATCTTCATCGCCATCACTGGATCAGAATCCTTCACCGTAATCGCCAGAATACGAGTATCCGTAGGTGTCGTAACCGAAACCTTCCCTTTCATCTGCTCATATGTCAGATCCAGCCCCATCCCCTGCACTACTTCTTCCAAGACAAACCGGCTCTGAATCAATTCCGCATAGTCCTTCGTCAGCTGCGTCCCCAGCTGAATATCCGAATAGGTCACCGCACTGTTCTCCTGCTTATTCAGGATATAAATTTTCGTAGTAGACTCATAAGAAGGCGTTACCAACAGCTGTGTAAACAGAAAAGCCCCCAGCGCCACCATAATTCCCACAGAAACAATCAAAGCCAGGTTATGTATCAGCACCAGACAGATTTCCCACAAATCAATCTCAATTTCATCTGTCTGCCGTATCGTATTTTCTTCCATTCCCATTTTCTCCCGCACATTTCTCTTTTGTTCTCAGTTCCAAATATCATTAACTAAAAATATGAATACTCCCTACAAAACCCGATCCTCCAGAATAGCCTCCGCATTCTCCCGCATCAGCTTCCTGGTCATGGTTTCTCCATATTTCTTTTCCAAATACCCGGCGCACTTCCTCAGTCTCGGCGCCCGGCTCCCATCGCTATGTGCATCAGACCCCACAAAGTCCACTAGCCCAGCTTTCAGCAGCTTCTTCACCACATTCTTCGCCGCAAAACCCTGGTCACCGACAACACTTGAGGCATTCACCTGAAAATAACACCCCGCATCTTCCTTCAGCCGCTCCGCCTTTTCCATATCCTTAATCACATTCACATACCGTTCCACATGGGCCACCACCGGCCAGTATCCAAAGGAAGCCACTCTGCCTATCGCATCTCTTATGTACGCATAATCCTCCCCCGGCAAAAACTCTATCAGCACATAATGGGAATCCGCCAGTGTCCGGATCTTCCCCTGTTCCAGCAGCTCTGCCAGGCCATGGCGGTAAAAAATTTCATTTCCCGGAAATAATTTGACAGGAATTTTAAGCTCGTCCGCTTTTTTCTGCAGGATTTCTGTCCGTTTCACAATTCCCTCGGGTGTTACACACCTTCTGTCCGCCTTCTGGTGGGGGGTTGCTATTATGGTCGAAATCCCCTCGGAGGCCGCTATTTCCAGCATTTTCACCGACTGTTCAATTGATTGGGAGCCGTCATCTACGCACGGAATAACGTGCGAGTGTATATCAATAAATCCATCCATATACGTTACTTTTTTTGTAATTTGCTTTTTCCCTTTCGTATTTTTTCTTCTTGATTCAGGAAATTTACTAAGCTACGTTTAAAACTATTATATTATATACGTTTTAAACATGTGTTGTCAAATCCAATTTCATCAAATAATGCCATTATGGGTACTTTTTTTTACATTTTAGGCACCAATTTTACTTTTATTTCTGTATAATAGGAAATGGATATTTTTTACTGTTCCGAAAAAAGGATGATTTGTAAGAAATAGCTGAAAATGGCCGAAAATAGCCGGATGGCGGAGTATCCGGCTGTTTGGGCAGCGATCGTCTAAAAGGTACCCCGTAACTATTTAACCTGTTATGAATTGTTCGAAAGGAGAACTGCAATGTCTAAGACCTATAATAGACTTGCTGCAGGGGAACGGCTACGTTTAAAACGTACCTTACTGGGGATGACTCAAGAAGAAATGGCAGAAAGAATTGACAGAGTACCAAAATATTATGCTGATATAGAGCGAGGCAGCTGCGGCATGTCGGTGGAAACGTTAATGGCATTGTCTCATACGCTCAATATGCCCATGGATTATATCATTTTAGGCAGGGAATACGGTGAAAACTCGGAGAAAAAGCACGAAGACGAGATAGTCGCCGTTTTGGATATCCTGGATAAATGTCCTCAAAAGCAAAGAGCTTCCATTCTCAAAATCATTAAAATTTTCATTAGCAGCTGCCGGAAATAGAAGCAGCTAAAATCTTCTGAAATTATTCTGTTTATTTCTACTACTCTTTTGTAGTTACCCATTTCATCCGGTAAGTCATCATCGTAAGGGAGTCAAAAAGAGGCAGAGCACCCCCATCTGCATCTGCCCATCATCCTATCTGATTTTTTTCAAACATATCTTAAAAAATACATCTAAAAAACGGTGCCGGGATACTGTCCCAACACCGTTTGTCTTACTGCATACTTTACAGTACACATTGTTATGATTCCGATTTTATACAACTATTTTATCAGCATAGCATCGCCAAATGAAAAAAAACGATACTTTTCCTTCACCGCCTCTTCATACGCCGCCAGCACATGCTCCCGGCCGGCCAGCGCCGACACCAGCATTACCAGTGTGGATTCCGGCAGATGGAAATTCGTAATCAGCACATCCAGCACCTTGAACCGGTATCCCGGATAGATGAAAATCTCCGTATTATCACAGCATTCCTGCAGAAGGCCGTTTTCGTCGCAGGCGCTTTCCACAGTACGGCAGCTGGTGGTGCCCACGCATACCACTCTGTGTCCCGCCGCCTTGGCCCTGTTTATCTTATCCGCCGCTTCCCGGGTTACCTGATAGTATTCGGAATGCATATGATGCTCCTGCAGGTTTTCCACCTTTACAGGACGGAAGGTCCCCAGCCCTACATGAAGGGTCACATAGGCAATATCAATCCCCTTCTCCTCCAGCTCCTTCAAAAGCTCCTGTGTAAAATGAAGCCCTGCGGTGGGCGCTGCCGCCGATCCCTCGTACCTGGCATAAACGGTCTGGTAGCGGTTCTTGTCCTGGAGCTTGTGGGTGATGTAGGGAGGCAGGGGCATTTCCCCCAGCCTGTCCAGGACTTCTTCCCAGATCCCTTCATAGTGGAACTGTATGAGCCTGTTTCCTTCCTCCACCACTTCCAGCACTTCCGCATGAAGCAGGCCGTCCCCAAATACTAATTTAGTTCCCGGCCTGGCTTTTTTACCCGGCTTGACCAGCGTTTCCCAGATATCATTTTCCCTGCGTTTCAGGAGAAGGACCTCTATGGCTCCTCCGGTCTCCTCTCTCACACCCATAAGCCTGGCAGGTATTACCTTGGTGTTATTTAACACCAGGCAATCCCCCGGCTCAAGGAAGCTTCCGATTTCCTTAAATACATGGTGAGAGACTTCGCCGGTCTCCTTATCCAGGACCATGAGCCTGGAGGACGAACGGTCCTCCAGGGGATCCTGGGCAATGAGCTCCGGCGGAAGTTCATAGTAAAAATCTGATGTTTTCAATTCTTCCATATTACTCTTCTTCCCCGGTTATTCCGCATTCAACAGGCCTTTGGATGTTAAAAGCTGGCTTTTTCCAGGAATGCTACATAGCCTCTCATGGTCTCATATACATCGGCCTTGCTGGTGGCTTCCCAGGGCGCATGCATGTTGAGCACGGCAACGCCGCAGTCAATTACATTCATGCCGTATAAAGCCATGATGTAAGCGATGGTTCCGCCGCCGCCCACATCTACCTTGCCAAGCTCTGCGGTCTGGAATACCACGTCGGAGCTGTCCATAATGTCTCTGATATGCGCCACATATTCCGCATTGGCGTCGTTAGATCCGGATTTTCCTCTGGATCCGGTAAACTTATTGAATACCATGCCATTTCCAAGGAAAGCGGAATTCTTCTTTTCAAAACAGGAAGCATACGCGGGATCATAGCCTGCGCTCACATCGGAGGAAAGCATGGCGGAATTGGTCAGGCATCTTCTCAGGTTCAGTTCGCTGTATTCGCCCATCAGCTCCATCAGCTCTGCGGTCATGTTTTCAAAGAAACGGGACTGCATGCCGGTTGCTCCCACGCTGCCGATTTCTTCCTTATCCACGAGGATGCAGCATGCGGTGCGGTCCGTAATGGTACCGCCTACCTCAAGCACTGCCCTTGCGGAGGTATAAGCGCAGACTCTGTCGTCCTGTCCGTAAGCGAGGATCATGCTTCTGTCAAGGCCGGCTTCTCTTGCTTTTCCAGCGGGAACGATTTCCAGCTCTGCGGAAAGGAAATCTTCCTCTTCAAAATCATAAGTATCCTTTAAAATCTTGAGCACGCCTGCAGTTACGGCGTCCTTGTCTTTATCCTTCACCGGAATATTTCCGATAATCAGATCCATGGCTTCCCCTTCGATTACCTTGGAAGCCTTCTTATCCATCTGCTCCCCTGCCAGGTGAATCAGCAGATCGGAGATGAAAAATACAGGATCGTCTTCATTGTCGCCTACATTCACCTCAACGGTGGTGCCGTCTTTTTTTACCACTACGCCGTGGAGGGCAAGCGGGATGGCAACCCACTGGTATTTCTTCACGCCGCCGTAGTAATGGGTATCCAGATAGGCAATGTTGCTGTCCTCATAAAGGGGATTCTGCTTTACGTCGATTCTGGGGGAATCAATATGTGCACCCAGGATGTTCATGCCGTCCTTCATGGGCTTTTTGCCGATCTGGTACATTACCAGACATTTGTTCATGTTTACGGCGTAGATTTTGTCGCCGGGCTTGATTTCCCTGCCGCTTTCCATAAGCGTATTCAGTTCAACGTAGCCCTCCTTCTCAATCAGGTTGACAAGGGTATCCACGCACTCTCTTTCAGTTTTCCCCGCATCCAGAAAGTCCATATATTCTCTGGCAAAAGCATCTGCTTCTTTCAGCTGCTCTTCGGAATAACTGGTCCATACATTTTTCGTTTCCATCAGGCCTTACCTCCGGTTTCTTTTAGTTTTGAACCGAGCACCGGCTTGAGAAGTTCTTTGGCTCTGGAAACCTCGTCACTGTGGATGCGGAAAATACAGGCGGATTTTTCCCTGGGCTTTTTGAAAAAGAATAAGCCTCCTACCCCCTTGTCTTCCCATTCCACAAAATAGGAAATGCTGTTTTTCAAAAGTATTCTTTCTACCTTTTCCTTGGTTTCCATATCATAGACCTTGCAGAAATCCACTTCATGATTTACTGGTCCGATATCCATAATTCTCACCTCCCGTTCGGTGCTCTCCGTATTATTGTACTACTGTCTCAGCTCAATGCCAAGCCCCTGAAGGCCATTGAGAATTTTTTTCATTGCCGCGCTCACATCGGCATCCTCAAGTGTCCTGTCCTTCGCGCGGAAGGTCAGTGTGTAGGCAACGGATTTGAAGCCTGCCTTGATCTGGCTGCCTTCATAAATATCAAACAGGGCATAGCTTTCCAGAATCTTTCCGCCGCGCTGTGCGATAACCGCTTCAATCTGTCCCACAAGAATTTCTCTGGGCACTACCATGCTGATATCGCGGGTAACCGCCGGGTATTTTGCAATTCCTTCATACTTCCTGTCAAAGGTTGCAAAAGGAATGATTTCAGGCATATCCAGAACCGCCACATAAGCCTTTGTCCCGATGTCGTAGTTGTCCAGTACCTCCGGATGTACTTCACCCAGATAGCCCAGAACCTTACCGCCGTAAATGATGTTGGCCTGACGTCCCGGGTGAAGGAAGTTTTTGCCGGCCTTAGGGTCGTATTCCTTCTTATCCTTCATGCCGATGCTTTCCAGGAATTCTTCAATGACGCCCTTCATGGTGTAGAAGTCTCCATCCCCGTAGAAGCCCAGCGTAAACTGCATTCTTTCTTCAGGCAGCGTGGTTACCGGCACGCTTTCCGGCAGGTATACATTGCCCAGCTCATAGAGCTTGACGTCCTTGTTTCTTCTATTATAATTGGTTGCCAGCGAGGTGAGGATGCCGTTGAGGGAAATGGTTCTCATGACGGAGAAATCCTCTCCCAGCGGGTTGGCAATTGTTACTGCTTTGCGCAGCACATCATCCTGATCCAGCAGCAGCTTGTCAAATACCTTGGGGCTTTCGAAGGAATAACACATTCCCTGGGAAAAACCGCAGTACTCGGCGATATCCCTTGCCTTTTCCTCAATGCGCAGCTTGAAGGGAAGCTTTCCTGTGGTGGCTTCCCCGCTGGGAAGTGTGGTGGGAATCTTGTCATAGCCGTGGAATCTCGCCACTTCCTCCGCCACATCGGCAAAGCCTTCGATATCCTGACGGAAAGTAGGGATAATCAGTTCCTTTTTTTCTGTATCATAGTCAAATTCCAGCTCTTTGAAGTAATCCAGCATTTCCGCTTCCGGAATCTGTGTCCCCAGCAGCGCGTTGATGCGCTCCGGCTCAAAGGCGATGCGTACTCTTTCCTTCAGAGGCGCGCATACATCCACGATGCCGCCGGCTACATCGCCGCAGCCCAGCTCCTGAATCAGCTGGCAGGCCCTGTTGATTGCTTCCACTGAGTTGTTAGGATCAAGTCCTTTTTCAAATTTACCGGAAGCATCGGTGCGCAGGCCGATTCTCTTGGCGGATTTACGGATATTGGTTCCGTTGAAGCACGCGGCTTCGAACAGTACGGTTTTCACATCGTCTGTTATTTTGGAATTCTCGCCGCCCATAATACCGGCGATGCCCACCTCTTTTTCAGCGTCACAGATCATCAGCACTTCGCTGTCCAGCTTTCTCATCTGGCCATCCAGTGTCTGGAACTCGTCCCCGTCCTTTGCACGGCGTACAATGATCTGGCCGCCGGCTATGGTGCTTAAGTCATAGGCATGCATGGGCTGGCCATATTCCTCCATGACATAGTTGGTGATATCAACCAGGTTGTTGATGGGACGGATACCGCTGGCAGCCAGCCTTCTTTGCATCCACTTGGGCGAAGGGGCGATTTTTATATTGGTACATACCCTTGCACAGTAGCGGGGGCACAGATCGGGATCCTTTACCTCTACTTTAATATAATCATTGACATTTTCCCCATTTTCATGCACCTCAACCACCGGAGGGACGAAGGGCTTATGGAAGGTCACGGCCGCTTCCCTGGCAATTCCCAGAATACTGAAGCAGTCAATTCTGTTGTTTGTGATTTCATATTCGAATACGGTGTCCCTCAGTCCCAGGGCATCGATTGCATCGGAACCCACTTCCACATCATCGCTGAAAATATAGATGCCGTTTTCAGGAGCCTCGGGATACATATCCCGGCTGGATCCCAGTTCTTCAATAGAGCACATCATACCGTTGGAGGGAACTCCTCTCAGCTTTCCTGCTTTAATGGAAATGCCTTCCTCGGGGAGCGGGCCGCCGTCGTGTCCGCCGGCCACCTTACCGCCGTCAAGAACCACCGGCACCTTGTCCCCTTCCTTCACATTGGGAGCGCCTGTAACGATCTGAATGGTCTCAGCTCCGATATTTACCTGGCAAACGATCAGCTTGTCCGCGTCAGGATGCTTTTCTATTTTTTTTATCTGGCCAACTACGATTTTTTCCAGATTCCTGTCAAGCCTTTCATAGCTTTCCACCTTGGTGCCGCTCATTGTCATCGCATCGCAGTATTCCTGGTCCGTGCATGACAGCTCCGGCACATATGCTTTAATCCATGATAACGTTGTATTCATATTGTATCCATGCCTTTCTTATTTCCTTCAGTCCGCATTCTGAGTATACACGGCTTTCCCATGAATGAAACAGCCGTAAAATTCCTCCTTTATAATAGGAAGAAACAAAATCAGTTATCCGTTTTTTCCATCAGAACTGCTTCAGGAAACGGACGTCATTCTCATAAAGCAGACGCATATCGTCAATTTCATACTTCAGAAGCGCAATACGCTCCAGGCCTACGCCGAATGCAAAACCGGAATATTCCTTGGGATCAATTCCGCTCATCTGCAATACGCGGGGATGCACCATACCGCAGCCGAGGATTTCAATCCAGCCGGAGCCTTTGCAGAAACGGCAGCCCTTGCCGCCGCACTTAAAGCAGGTCACATCCACTTCGGCGCTGGGCTCTGTGAACGGGAAATGATGGGGACGGAATTTTACCTTCGTCTCCTCTCCGAACAGCTCCCTGGCAAACTCAGCAAGCGTTCCCTTCAGATCGGCAAACGTAATATTCTTATCAATTACAAGTCCTTCAATCTGATGGAAGGAAGGAGAATGGGTCGCGTCCACCTCATCGGAACGGAACACACGTCCCGGAGCGATCATGCGGATGGGCAGCTTCCCTTTTTCCATTTCACGCACCTGTACCGGAGAGGTCTGGGTACGCAGCACGATATCCTCTGAAATATAGAAGGTATCCTGCTCATCCCTGGTGGGATGGTTCCTGGGGATATTCAGGGCTTCGAAATTATAATAGTCGTTTTCCACTTCAGGGCCTTCCACTACCTCATAGCCCATTCCCACGAAGATTCTTTCCACCTCTTCCAGGGCAATGGTGTTGGGATGACGGTGGCCCACCTGGTTTTTCCTGGCCGGAAGGGTAACGTCAATGACTTCTTCCTTCATTTTGGCTTCCCTGATGGCGGATTCCATTTTCTTCTTCGTTTCTTCCAGCATGGCTTCGATTTCCGTCCTGGTATCGTTCACCATCTGTCCGATTTTCGGCCGCTCCTCGGCTGCCACGTTCTTCATACCCTTCAGAACCTCAGTAAGAGCGCCCTTTTTACCCAGAGCGTTTACCCTTACCTCGTTCAGCTTATCAAGGGTTCCGGCAGCTTCCACCTGCTTTCTGACCTCTTCCTTGATCTGTTCCAATCTGTCTTTCATAATAACCTCCTGCTGCCGGCGCGTAAATCCTGACACCGGCATATTTTTTTCCATGTGAAAAATGTTGACAGCTTTTCAGCACGCTTCAGCCTGCGGTCCGGCCTCCGGCCGTCCTGCAGCCGCCGCGGCTCGCTGTGCCTGACACCCCCCGGGAAATTTTGGACACAAAAAAATCCCCGGCAAAAATCCAGGGACGAAATAATTTCCGCGGTACCACCCACATTCCTGCTTCACATCCGGCGCTTAACGCCCTGTGCACCGCAGGCTCTCATTCCGGCGTAACGTGCCGCCACGTTCCCTCCTAAGCCTGAAGGCCTTCAAAAGGACAGCTCCGGCGTGAAATTCAAGCTGCATCTGAACCCAAGGAAGCTCCCAGCCGACGACTCCCTCTCTCTGTGGGAAAATACAACTCTTTGTGCGCCATCATCGCATTTTTGATTCATGAATATGTCTGTAACCTATTCTATTGCCTGTTTTCAGAAAAGTCAATATAATTTTTCTGTACTTTTGCATATATACATTTATTTTCCATCATGATATGATTTTAATGCCAAGTTTTTATTACATCTACATACTTCCGATACCGGAGCCGGCGCTGAAAGGAAACGATACGTGTGCCTTCCCGCCATCGGAAGAACCATAGCAGTCTGGAATGCGGGCTGTTACGAACAGTCAAGAAAACCAATACTAAGGAGAACATCATGGGTGGATTTTTTGGAGTAGCATCAAAGGAAGACTGTGTCTTCGATCTTTTTTTCGGCACAGACTATCATTCCCATCTGGGAACAAGACGGGCCGGTATGGCCGTATACGACCGGGAACGCGGTTTTGATCGTTCCATCCACAATATCGAAAATGCCCCCTTCCGCACCAAATTTGACAAAGAAGTCACGGAAATGAAAGGGAATCTGGGAATCGGCAGTATATCAGACTATGAACCCCAGCCGCTGATCGTCCGTTCCCATCACGGTACGTATTCCATCGCAACCGTGGGCAAAATCAACAATACGGAAGAAATTCTGACGAAGCTTCTCTTTTCATCGCACATTCATTTTCTGGAAATGAGCGGCGGCACCATCAATGCCACCGAGCTTGTTGCAACTATCATCAACCAAAAGGAAAACATCATCGAAGGCCTCCAGTATGCCCAGGATCTCATCGACGGTTCCATGACCATCCTGCTTATGACCCCCAAGGGCATTTATGTCGCGCGTGACAAAATGGGCCGTACTCCCGTAGCCATCGGCAAGAAAGAAAATGCTTACTGCATCTCCTTTGAAAGCTTTGCTTATCTCAACCTGGGCTACGTCAGCGAACGCGAACTGGGACCCGGAGAAATCGTGGTTGTCACCCCGGAAGGCATGCGCACCCTGGTAGCGCCGGGCAAGGATATGAAAATCTGTACCTTCCTCTGGGTTTACTATGGCTACCCTTCCTCCTCCTACGAAGGAATCAGCGTGGAAAAAATGCGCTATAACTGCGGCGCGTCCATGGCCAAAAGAGACGATGCGTCACCTGATATCGTAGCGGGCGTACCGGACTCCGGAACCGCGCATGCCATCGGTTATTCCAATACCTCCGGCATCCCCTTCTCCCGGCCCTTTATTAAATACACCCCTACCTGGCCCCGTTCCTTCATGCCTACCATACAGAGCCAGAGGAACCTGATTGCCAAAATGAAGCTGATTCCCGTCCGCGATCTGATACAGAACCGCAGCATGCTTCTCATCGACGATTCCATCGTCCGCGGCACACAGCTGAGAGAAACAACGGAATTCCTGTACCAAAGCGGCGCAAAAGAGGTACACATCCGCCCCGCCTGCCCTCCTCTCCTCTATGCCTGCAAATACCTCAACTTCTCCCGATCCACCTCAGAAATGGATCTCATTACGAGAAGGGTCATCAAAGAAATGGAGGGCGACAATAAATACGTAAACCTGGACGCCTACTCCAATCCTGAGACCCCTGAATTCCAAGCCATGGTATCCCGCATCGGAGAGCAGCTCAACTTTACCTCCCTGCGCTACAACCGTCTGGACGATATGATCGACTCCGTGGGAATCGACCGCAGCAAATTATGCACCTACTGCTGGGACGGAAAAGAATAATGTTTCTCACCCAGGCCACAAAATGCCAGAATCCGGCCGTCCCCCCTCCCAAAGGAGGAAGGGACGGCTGGATTCTTTTATCCTGTCACGCCTCTGACCACCTCATCCAGCACCTGGAAATAATTCTCAAAGGTTTTTCTGCAGCACCCGGGATCTGCAATTGCAATCCCTTCGGCTCTCAGCCCAGGCAAGGAAAATCCCATAGCCATCCGATGATCATCATAGGTTTCCACAACTCCCGGCACAGGCCTGCCGGGCCATATTCTCAGGCTGTCCTCCCCCTGCTCACAGCGGATTTCCAGCCGCGCCAGCTCCGTGGAAATCGCTTCCATACGGTTGCTTTCCTGATACCGGATATGCCCGATGCCTGTTATGGTGACAGGCGCATCTGCAAACGGCGCTATAGCCGCAAGGGTTATGGCCTGGTCGGAGCAGGCATGCATATCCGCTTCCACGCCCCGCAGCCTTCCGTTTTCCGGTCCCTTCAATGCGATTCCCTCTGCCGTCTCGTGCAGGCTGCAGCCCATCCGTTCCAGAATCCGCAGGAACTGCACATCTCCCTGCAGCGAGCCAAAATGTACGCCGGGCACCAGCACCTCGATCCCCAGGATTGCCGCCATCCCGTAAAAATAGCAGGCCGCCGAGACATCAGGCTCTATTGCATACTCCTGATGCCGATAGCTCTGCCCTGCTTCCATATGGAAACAATCCCTGCCTCTTTTCTCCGCTTTTACCCCGAACTGCTCCATCATCCGAAGCGTCATATCTATGTAGGCCATACCATGGGTTCCTTCCACACGGATATCCAGGCTCCGTTCTGCGCAGCAGGCCGCAATCAGCAGCGCGCTCAAAAACTGGCTGCTGTGCTCAATATTGACCGCAATATCCTGCCTCCCGTTATTTCCCGGATACAGGGTGAACGGAAAATGTCCCTCCTGCCCCTGATATTCCACACGGGTCCCCAGCTCCTGAAGCGACTGGAGCAGCGGAAGCATGGGACGCCGCTTCATCTGCTCCGAAGAATCCAAATGCCAGGCTCCCTTCTTCAGCCCAAGCAAGGCCGTGAGGAAACGCGCCGCCGTTCCCGCGCTTCCCACATAAAGGGAGGCTTCCCGCACTGGCAGCCTCCCTCCCAGACCTTCCACCCGCACCTCAGCCCTTTTTTCATCCGCCTCTATTTCAAACTCCAAATCCGCGATGCACTGCTGCAGATACCGGGAATCATCGCTGAACAGAGCGCCCGTAAGCGTACATGGCCCATCGGCCAGCATTGCCAGCAGCAGCGCCCGGTTAGTGATGCTCTTTGAACCCGGCACCCTGACGGACACCGTGCCCCTGCCGTCCATTTTTCCATAGATATACGGTACATGATAGATATTTTTATCCATGACTGCTTCCCTCCATATATGGTAACGGTTCAGAAGCCTGAACCGTTACAGCATCCGGCCAATAAAAACGCCGCGCGTGTGGCCGGATGCCTGTTGCCACCACGTTTTCTCACGGACTGCGCAGTAAATGCACAGTCCTGTCAGCACTGTTACCATAGATGGTTACTGTTCACTCAGTACTGTGCATTTACTGCACAGTACGTAAGAAAGTGATT
>OLQH01001032.1_pt1 | contig 25144 bp, 21 predicted proteins | sample 1672671 | NCBI WGS metagenome assembly OLQH01 (sample SAMEA3136712, study PRJEB25190) | human gut metagenome
CTGCTGGTAGTTCTTCTTGGGGGACTGCCTGCAGTGCATGTGTATGCACAGACAGACTACAGCGAAGGATATTTTATTTATCAGGATCGGGGGACTTATGCTTCTGTAAAAGAATACTTTGGGGAAGAGAGCCGGGTTGTCATACCGTCGGCTCTGGGAGGAAAGCCAGTGGCAGAGATTGAGGCAGAAGCCTTTACCGGGGCAGGGACGGTAAAAGAACTGGTCATCCCAGATACGGTTGTAACCATAGGAGAAGGAGCGCTGGATGGGATTCCCAGAGTAGAGTATCAGACCTCAGAGGAGCCTGAAACTCAGCCAGAAGGGGAGGAACCGTCAAAGCCGGATAAGCAGAGCTGCCCCAGGAGGACGGAGAACTCCCGGAAGAGGAATCTGAGACAGATGCGGCAGAACCTCCCCAGGATCAGAGCGGGGCCCAAAATGAGGAGACACCTTCCGGCGGAAGCACAAACGGTGAGAAGAGCGGGAACACGCCGGCCAGCGAAGAATATTCATTGGACTGGAAGGAGGATAATGTCCAGGTCACAGAAGATGGATACGGCATTATGCTTCTGGAGGGAAACGGCACAGATGCCGCTGCAGCTGAGCGGGGGGAGGCGGAAGCTGACGCTCCTCTTGACAGGGGCACGGCAGCCGCCTGTGTATGGATTCTCTCCGTTTCTGCAGTTATACTGATGGGAATAGGGATTTTCGTAAAGAAAAATAAGCTGGTATGAGTGATGGAAGTACCGGACAAAGAAGCTTGCCGGGCTCTAAAGCTTCCTTCTTTTTTTCATCCCGGCAAGAATCAGAGTCCTGGCCTTCTCTGCCTCTTCCTTTGTGGCCTCTCTGGTATCCCCGAGGGGGTAAGGGATTTGTAAAGCCTCATATTTCACCTTCCCCATAGAGTGATAGGGAAGCACATCCAGAGCCTGTACACAGGAATATTCCCCAATGGCATAGCCCAGGGCGCAGAGCTGGGAGGGGGAATCGGTGATCCCGGGCACCAGCACATGACGGATCCATACAGGTATCTTTTTTTCATCCAGATGCCTGAGAAAGTGCAGCACAGGCTGGTTGGAACGGCCGGTCAGGGCCTGGTGAGATGCGTCATCTATCTGTTTGAGGTCAAGAAGGACCAGATCCGTAGCCGCAAGCAATTGGTCAATTTTTTTGGAGGCAGAGGAACTGCCCTCCCTGGGATAAGTGATTCCGGAGGTATCCAGACAAGTGTGGATGCCTCTTTTTTTGGCCGCCCCAAAGAGTTCTGTGAGAAAATCCAGCTGCAGCATGGGTTCTCCCCCGGTGGCAGTGATGCCTCCCTTTTTATAGAAAGATATATTCTTCTCATAAATATCCAGAATTTCCTCCACACTCATACGGGTTCCTTCTTTTACCGCCCAGGTGTCGGGATTGTGGCAGTACAGGCACCGCAGAGGACAGCCCTGAAAAAAGATTACCAGCCGGATGCCCGGGCCGTCCATGGAGCCGAAGGTTTCCACTGAGTGAATATATCCGGTCATATGCCCTCGTGAAAGGTACGGGAGATGACGTCGTCCTGCTGTTCTTTAGTCAGCTTAATAAAATTAACCGCATATCCCGATACCCGGACAGTGAGCTGGGGATAGAGTTCCGGGTGTTTCTGGGCATCCAGAAGCATCTCTCTGTCCAGTACATTGACGTTCAGATGATGGCCGCCTTTTTCAGCGTAACCGTCTAACAGAGTGACAAGATTGTCGATTTGCTGTGTACTTGCTTTCATAATTATAATCCTCCAGTAAGTTTTCTTCTTATAAATTTACGTTCGTGTTTTTCAAATCCTCATCCAGCTGTTTCAGGTCAATATCCAGTCCCTCCTCCAGATTGGGAATCCGGCATGCACTGTCCAGACAGTCCAGCTGCAGGTCCAGATCTCCTGCGAACACTTTGTCATCTTTTCCCAGAGCTCCCGGGATTACAGTAAAGGTATTGGATATGCCGTCCTGGGCATCCATAAAGGGCAGCTTGGATACGGATGACAGAGAGGACACTGCCCCCCGGGCGTCTCTGCCATGCATAGGGTTTGCTCCGGGAGCAAAGGGCTCACCGGCTTTCCTTCCGTCAGGAGTGGAGCCTGTGGCTTTTCCGTATACTACATTAGAAGTAATGGTCAGGATAGAAGTGGTTGGAATCCCGCCCCGGTAGGTATGGTTACCCTTGATATACTTCATAAATTTGCGCACCAGTTGGCCTGCGATGCTGTCTACCCGGTCATCGTCATTTCCGTATTTTGGAAAATCCCCTTCTACCTGGTAATCCACGGCTAATCCCTGTTCGTTACGGACTGCTTTTACTCTGGCATACTTTATGGCAGACAGAGAATCTGCCACCACAGACAGACCGGCAATACCCGTTGCGAACCAGCGGGTCACATCTTTGTCGTGAAGCGCCATCTGCAGCCTTTCATAGCTGTACTTGTCGTGCATATAATGGATAATGTTGAGGGTATTCACATAGACTCCCGCCAGCCATTTCATCATATCATCATAGCGTTCCATCACTTCCTCATAGTTGAGATACTCGGAAGTGATGGGACGGTATCTGGGGCCCACTTGCTTCCCCGTGATTTCATCCACACCTCCGTTGATTGCATACAGAAGGCATTTGGCCAGATTTGCTCTGGCGCCGAAAAACTGCATTTCCTTGCCAATGCGCATGGAAGAGACACAGCAGGCAATGGCATAGTCATCTCCGTGGGTCACACGCATCAGATCATCATTTTCGTATTGAATGGAGGAGGATTCAATGGAGGTTTTAGCGCAGAATCTTTTGAAATTTTCCGGCAGACGTACAGACCAAAGCACAGTAAGATTGGGCTCCGGCGAGGTCCCAAGGTTAGAGAGGGTGTGGAGAAAGCGGAAAGACATCTTTGTTACCAGAGGTCTGCCGTCAATACCCACTCCCCCGATGGACTCTGTCACCCAGGTGGGGTCCCCGGAGAACAGGTTGTTGTAGTCCGGCGTGCGGATGAAGCGGACGATGCGCAGCTTCATCACGAACTGGTCAATGATTTCCTGCACTCCCTCTTCCGTGATGAGGCCCTGTTCCAGGTCGCGGGTAAAGTAAATGTCAAAGAAGGTGGAGACGCGGCCCAGGGACATGGCCGCGCCGTTCTGTTCCTTCACGGCGGCCAGGTAGCCCAGGTAGGTCCATTGCACGGCTTCGCGGGCGTTCCCGGCGGGGCGGCTGAGGTCGCAGCCGTAGGAGGCGCCCATCCGGGCGAGTTCCTCCAGGGCGCGGATTTGTTCGCTCATTTCCTCGCGCAGGCGGATCAGCTCATCCGTAAGGGGGGAATTTTCACGGTTTTTGAGATCCTTGCGGCGTTCGGCAATCAGCTTGTCCGTGCCGTACAGGGCCACGCGGCGGTAGTCCCCGATGATGCGGCCGCGGCCGTAGGCGTCCGGAAGTCCGGTGATGATGCCGGCGGAGCGGGCGGCGCGGATGTCGGAGGTGTAGGCGTCGAAAACGCCCTCGTTATGCGTCTTGCGTATCTTGTTGAAAATATCCGCCGTTTTTTCGCACATCTTGAACCCGTAGGATTCAAGGGCCTGCTGGGCCATGCGCAGGCCGCCGAAGGGCATCAGGGCGCGTTTCAGGGGAGCGTCCGTCTGGAGGCCCACCACCACTTCCAGCTCCTTGTCAATGTAGCCGGGCTTGTGGGAGACGATGGAGGAGACCACTTCCTGGTCCGCATCCAGCACGCCGCCGTTGTCTATTTCCCGTTTCAGCAGGACTTTCAGTTCCTCCCAGAGCCGGAGCGTGCGTTGGGAAGGGCCGGAAAGAAACTCTTCATTGCCGGAATAGGGCGTGTAGTTGTTCTGGATGAAATCCCGTACGTCAATGGACTCCGTCCATGCTCCCGGCTTGAATCCCTGCCATTCCTGCGGAAGGGCGGGGGATTCCTTCAAGTCTTTTACTATGCTGATCATAAATAGGATGTAGTGAAGAAGACCGGAGAAAGACGCTCCGCGCCCGCTGAAAGCCCGGAAGCGGCGAAACTCCGCACCACCTGATTATACCGGGAATGTTAGCGGTCAACAAGGCCAATTCTTCCAGGCGGGGGAACTGGAACGGTTGCGCTGGTCTGTTTCAGGCATCTGGCTGTTCCGGAATAAAAAATGAGGGAAATTTACGGTTATGGGGGATAGTTTTTTCTTTACTCTCCAAATTGCCGCCAACAATATTTTAACTATCATTTTGATGAAATCCCATTCATTCCTCTGTTTGTTGCTGGCGGGAGTTTCTTGCGCAGCCTTTTTCTCCGGCGCGTGCGCCAATGAGCTGCCGTCTACGCTAAAGCCTCAGGTGAACGAGCGCGCCGTTTATGACTGGAATGGCCGTCATAAGGCCGTGATGGAGAGGAACCGGAGCGTTAATCCGGAATATGCCGTCTTTAGCGACAGCATTACCCACCGCTGGGGAGGGGAGCCTTCCGGAGACAACAGGGGCCTGGGGACGGGAAAGGAGGCATGGAAAAATCTTTTCTCCCCTCATACGGTGACCAATATGGGGTTTGGCTCAGATTACGTGGACAATGCCTACTACCGTGTGCAGCTTGGGGAACTGGACGGAATCTCTCCGCGCGTGATCATCGTGCTTTTGGGAACCAATAATCTTGGCGGCAGGAAGGATACCCCCCAGTCATGCGCGGACAACCTCAAGGCTTTTGTGAGCCTGGTGGGGCGGAAGTGCCCGGCCTCTAAAATCCTGCTCCTGGGCATTCTGCCCAGGAAGGAAAAGGCGGTGGCGCCCCTGATTGTGGAAACCAATAAAATGATATCCGTTCTTGCTGATGGAAAGAGGGTGTTTTTTGCCAATCCGGGCACGGCGTTCCTGGCAGAAGATGGCGTGTCGCCAAAGAGCGGCCTGCTGGTGGATGGCTTGCATCCCAGTGCTGCGGGATATGACGTGCTGGGGAAGGAATTGAGTTCGCTTCTGGAGAAAATAGACGGCAGATACAAGGGAGGTTCCGTAGTTCGGTAAGACAGGAATGGGAGGATGCGCGTCCTGATGTTCCGGCGCGGCATGGCCGGCTGTCGGGGCAGTGGTCTTTTTCTTCCGGGAAAGGCCGCTTCAGCATGTGGTCTTGATGCGTGGAAGTATTTCCTTAAACTGCTTTTCAATTCCGTTTTTCCGTCATGAATTCCCTGCTGTATACGTTCACTGCGCTGCTGGGCGCCGCCTGCCTGGCGCTCCCCGCATTTTCCGCTCCTGCGGCCGCGCTGCCCGCCACCCTGAAGCCGGAACCCCACCAGCGGGATCCGTATGACTGGAATGCGCGGCATGAAGCCGTCAAGAAGCGGAACCGGGCCGTGAAGCCGGAATACGTGATGATAGGGGACAGCATCACCCATCATTGGGGAGGGGAACCCTCCGGAGACAGCAGGAAGGCGGGGGAGGCCTCCTGGGAGAAATTGTTCGGTCCCCATGCGGTGACCAACATGGGCTTTGGCTTTGATTACGTGGACAATGCCTATTACCGCGTGCAGAACGGGGAGCTGGCCGGCATCTCCCCGCGGGTCATCATTATTCTGCTGGGAACCAACAATCTGGGCCACCGGAAGGATGCTCCGCAGGCCTGTGCGGACAATATCAAGGCATTTGTCCGCCTGGTGCATCAGAAATGCCCCTCTTCCAAAATCCTGCTGCTGGGCATTCTGCCCAGGAGGGAGAAAAACCTGGCGGAGCCGGTGAAGCAGACGAACAAGCTGCTCGCAAAGCTGCAGAATGGAAAAAACGTCTTTTTTGCCGATCCGGGGAAGGCTCTCCTTTCCGCGGACGGCGTTTCTCCGCGCAATGAATTGATGAAGGATGTAGTGCATCCCAACGCCAAAGGGTATGAGGTGCTGGAGAAGGAACTGTCCGTACTTCTGAAAAAGCTGGATGCGAAATACCGCGGCGGGAAATCCGCGGGCAAGCATTCCTGACGGTGGTCTTTTTGAGGAAGGAGGGAATTGTGCTTGAAGGGGAAGTCCTGTTTGAGGAAAATGTACCGCCTTTAGTATTTGATTTATGAAAAACCTGTTGTTTGCGTTGTTTGCCGGTTCCGTCTGCTGCTGTTATGCCCAGCAGAACGCCGCTCCCGCTCCGGAGCCTGAAATTGTCGCTACGCCGCCGTCCGATGCCGGGCGCGGCCTCATCCGCGTGAACTCCCGTGAAATCCGCCATTACTCCGGCACCCGCAAGGAACCGGACTACCTGGTCAGCAAGGACAACGGAAAGACCTGGGAAATGAAGGCGGCTCCGAGCGGTTACCCGCCCAACTACGGTGGCATTCCCAAGGAATCCCCGGCGATTGCGCGCAACCCCGTGACCAGGGAATTCATCCGCGTGCAGCCCATCGGAGGGTTCATCTTCCTCTCCAAGGGAGGCCTGGACGGCAAGTGGTTTGCGGTCACGAACGACGGCAAGCTGGAGGAAGACTGGAAAAATCCGGAGAAGCAGAAAAATCTGAAAAAACTGGGCGGCATCATGCGCACGCCCACCTTTGTCAACAAGGGCAGGAGGGTGATCGTGCCGTTCCATAACATGGGCGGCGGCACCAAGTTCCATATTTCCGACGACGGAGGCCTGACCTGGCGCGTGTCCAAAAATGGCGTTACCTCTCCCAAGCATGAAGCCAGGCCGCCCCACCAGGGCGTCAGGTGGTTCAACAATGCCGTGGAAGCCACAGTGCTGGAAATGAAGGACGGCACCCTGTGGGCGCTGGCCCGCACCTCCCAGGACCAGGCGTGGCAGGCTTTCTCCAAGGATTTCGGTGAAACATGGAGCAAGCCGGAGCCGTCCCGTTTCTTCGGAACCCTGACCATGAATACGCTGGGCCGCCTGGATGACGGAACCATCGTCTCCCTGTGGACGAACACGATGGCCCTGCCTGAAAACGCCACGGCAGGCAACGGCACGTGGGAGGACGTGTTCACCAACCGTGATTCCCACCACATTGCCCTTTCCAATGACGAGGGCAAGACCTGGTACGGATTCCGGGAAATCATTCTGGACGAACACCGCAACCATCCCGGCTATGCCACCCTGGACGGTCCGGAGGACCGCGGCAAGCACCAGAGTGAAATGGTGCAGCTTGACAAGAACCGCATCCTGATTTCCCTGGGGCAGCACAAAAACCACCGCCGCCTGGTCATTGTGGACCGCCGCTGGGTGGCTGCCAAAACGCGTTCCACGCAGACGGGCAGGGACCTGGACGGCCAGTGGACCATCCATACCTATATCCCCCAGAAAAAAGGCCATTGCAGCTATAACCGCAAACCCTCCGCTGAACTGGTGCCCGACCCCTCTGGAGGTGGAAAAAAAGTGCTGCAAATCAAACGCCTGAATGATCCAGAACTGGTTAATGAGAAATCCAATGTGGATTACCAGAACGGGGGCGCCACCTGGAACTTCCCGAACGGGACCACGGGGCTGGTCAAGTTCCGCTTCCGTGTGGCGGACGGGGACCAGGCGGACGATTCCGGCCTTCAGGTTTCCCTGACGGACCGCCTGTTCAATGCCTGTGATACCACCACGAAGGATTACGCCCTGTTCACCTTCCCCATCAAGCTGAAGCCCGCGCCCCATCTGCTGCTGGGCATGAAAAAAGTTCCTTTTGCGCCCGGCGCGTGGCATGAAATTTCCATTCTGTGGCAGGGGCCGCAGGCTGTGGTCTCCCTGGACGGGAAGAAGGCCGGAACGCTGAAAATGGCCAATCAATCTCCCAACGGAGCCAGTTACATCCATTTCATCAGCACCGGTTCCAAACCGGATGCCGGCATCCTGCTGGATACGGTGAACGCCCGGGTGAAATAAAAGGCGTCCTGCCGCAGGGGGGCGGCAGGAACTCAGCGGCCTCTCTTTTTCGGAAGCGGTGAAGCGTTTAACTCCGGCAGGTTCTTCAGGACCATGTGCAGATGGTCGTTTGACCGGTTGCCTATCTGCTGGAGGACCGTGCGCCCGTACTTGTCACGCAGGGAAGGGTCTGCCTGGTGGTCCAGCAGCAGGCGTGCAATGCCCAGTTTCAGGCGGTCAAGGGAATCGTCCCCCAGCAGCATGTCACGGCAGCACAGCATGAGGGCCGTTTCCCCGGCTGCGTTTTGATGGTTGACGTCCGCCCCCTCGCTGATGAAAAGATTGACCAGTTCCCTGATTTGGGGGAGATGGGATATATCAATGAAAGCCAATTGGCGGCACAGGTTCAGCAGGGCCGTGTCTCCCCCGGAATCCGGCGGAGCCGTGTTCATGGGCATGGCCGCGTTGACGTCCGCCCCGTACTCCAGCAGGGTATGCGCGATTTGCAGCGCGGTTTTCGGGGTGTTCAGGTTCAGGGAAAGAAGGGGAGGGGTCATCTCTCCGCGGAAATTGGGATCATACCCGGCTTCGCAAAGCTTGCGGACCAGAAGAGGGTATCCGGCAGCGGCGGCCCAGGTCAGCAGACTGGTTTTTTTACCCCTCAATTCCGGCTGGAGGGAAATATCCGCCCCGCATTTCAGAAGAAACAGAGCCGTTTCCTCATAGGGCGCCCCTCCGATGCCGGCTACGCAGGTCATGACGAGGGGAGGCCAGCCCATCGGGCCCGGTTTATCCACATCCGCGCCGTTCTGGATCAGCAGGTTAAGGCAGGAAAGCCTGTTGTGCACCGGCAGGGGTCTGGTATCGTCCATTCCGGGCTGGCAGGCATAAGTCAGGGGTGTATCCCCCTGTTCGGACCCCGGGATGGAGGGAAGGGCCTGGTGCGGCAGGATGATCTGGAGGTTCGGGTCCGCGTTGCGCTGCAGAAGGCGGCCCAGCAATTGCACCTCTCCGAGCCCCGCAGCCAGGTGCAGCAGGGTTTCGTGGGACGAGGTGCTGCAGCGGCCGTCCGCGCTCTCCGCCGTATTCCGGATCATCTGGAGCCTTTCCCTGATTTCGTCCTGCATGTACTGGCGCATGGAAACCTCGGAAAACATGTGCCAGTCAATATGGCGGGAATTGGGGGAAAGCCCGCGGAAAATGAAACGCTCCGGGCTGCGGTGCGCCGTGAAATCCGCTGCGGTAAGAATTTGCTCCCTTTCCGCTTTTGTCCAGATAGGGTTGAATTTCCATTCCGCGGGGGAAGGGTCATTCCTGAGGAACCAGAAAATGGTGGAGCCTGCGACAAGAGCCGCAAAAACGCTCAAAGCTCCAAGAAACCAGAGGGTTTTCTTTCTTAAGGTCGTGTGTATCATAAGCAGGGGAACTGCAAAAAGCCATGATGCAGGAATCCGTAACTTCGGGCAATGAAAAAATGGTACGCGCAAGGAATGCCCGGAGCGAATTATATGGAAATTTAAACGGCGGATTGTGAATCCGGACATAATTCAAATAATTGGAATTAAATGAACCACATCATAAGACCCATGTCCAATATGACGTCCGGGGCATGACACCATATTTTCCGCCACCCTCGCAAATGACTTTATCCACGGGCTTCTTTTCCATGTCAGGCAGGAAAAAATCTCCCTCCGGATTCACAATCCGGTATGATGCGTTAGGCGTTGCGGTTGTGACGTCTGTCTTAAAATTTCTTTCATTTGCTGTTGTTGCCATTGAAGTTAAAAAATGCAGGGAGCACCAGTTTTCCGTAAAAACAGCCGGAAAAAAGGCGGCATTTCCGTTACTGTGTGCTGAAACGTCTCTTCCGCCGCCTGGCCCGTGCTGTCTGAAGCCGCTCTTGCCTTGGAAGAAACGGCGCATGATGATTCAGGCAACGTTATGGACTCCGTCAAACTTATTGCGTCCGATATGGATGGAACGCTGCTCAATGGAAAGGGAGAACTGGACCCTGCGTTTTTCTCCCTCTTTAAAAAACTTGAACACCGGGGCATCCGCTTTGCGGCGGCCAGCGGGCGCCAGTATGACGGACTGCGCCGGACCTTTGCCCCCGTGGCGGACCGGATGCTGTTCATTGCCGAAAACGGCGCCTATGTGGCGTCTGGTTCCAGAGAATGGCTGGTGCTGGACATGGACCGTGAAACGGTGGCCGGGCTGATTGCCATGATCAGGCGCATTGAAGGGACGTGCATTGTCCTTGCGGGCCTGGACTCCGCATATATTGAAGATAAACAGCCGGAATTCGTCCGGGAGGCCCGCCGGTATTACACCCGCTGCAAGGAGGTGGATGACCTGCTGGACGTGCAGGGGGACAAGCTGCTGAAAATAGCCGTATATGACTTCAAGGGAGCGAAGGAAAACAGTTATCCCCGCCTGAAGCATTTGGAGCATGGCTTCCAGGTGGCCGTCTCCGGAGAAAAATGGATGGACATCAGCCGGAAGGGGGCCGATAAGGGCGCCGCCCTGGAGCTGATTCAGCGGAAACTGGGCATTTCTCCGGAGGAAACGATGGTCTTTGGGGACCAGATGAATGATGCGGAAATGATGCGGCAGGCCCGGTTCAGCTATGCCGTGGCGAACGCCGTGCCGGAAATCCGTGCCATGGCCGCGTTTGAGGCCCCGTCCAATCAGGAAAACGGAGTCATGCAGGTGCTCGGAAAGTTGCTGGAGGTCCATGCTCCGCAGGGTGGGGCCGGGGACTGCTGAGCCGTCCGGTCCATATTGCCGGGAGCAGGGAAACTGGTAAAACAAGGGCATGGGGCATCCTGGCGTGGCTGGCAGGCTTATGTTCCATGCCGGTGATGGCCGTGTTCGCCTGCGTGGGCGGCGTTTTGCCGGGAACTGGCTTTCTGCTGTTCAAGCTGGAGGATCCCCTTCTTGGGATTCTGGCGGGGTGTCTGGTTCTGATGGAAGCGGCTGGGGACTGGGTTCTCCATTTGATGGGAGCGTAAACCCGTTGTCCGCGGCAATGAAGGATGCTTCCTCCACGCCTTCCCGGCGAAGGGCTTCCCGGAAATCGTCCAGCGTTTCCTGGTAGCCGTCGTCCGCCAGTTGCCAGGTGCCGAAGTGGAAGGCCATGCCCTGCCTGGCGCGCAGCGTTTTAAAGGCCCGGACTGCGTCGCGCGGCGACAGATGGACGCCTGCCATGAGTTCTTCCGGAAGATAGGACCCGATGGAAAGAAGGGCCAGGTCCGGAGAGCCGAGGCGGTCCCGTATTTCCGCGAAAAAGCGTGTCCGGGCCGTATCTCCGGCAAAATAAATGCCCGGACCGTCCGCCGCGCGCAGGAAAAAGCCTCCCCACAGGGACCGGTTGGCGTCTCCGTGGAATGGACTGCGGCCGCTGTAATGCCGTGCGGGGGTGAAGGTGACGGTGGTTTCCCCATCCCCGGACGGCAGGGCGGCGGACTGCCACCAGTCCAGCTCGCGGATCTGCGCCTGTGCGCCGCAAGGGCGCAGAAGCAGGCGGCGCAGCCCCAGAGGAACAAGAAAGACGGGGTGGAAGCGTTCCTCCAGCCTTTTCAGGGTGGGCGCGTCAAAATGGTCGTAATGGTCGTGTGAAACCAGTACGGCGTCCACCTGCGGCAGATCCTCCCATGCGATACCCGCGGGCCGCTTCCGTTTGGGGCCCATCCATGCCACGGGGCTCACGCGGCCGGACCAGACGGGGTCCGTCAGCACGTTCAGGCCGTGCAGCCGGATCAGGATGGTGGCATGATTGACCATGACGGCCTCCCATTGCCCCCGTTCCACGGGAACATGAAAGGAGGGAATACGGGCGTTTTCCGCCACGGACGGATAGGGGCGCGGACGGCGCGTGAGCATCCATTTGACGATGCTCCAGTGGCTGCGGTGCGGTATCGGTTCCGGAGAGTGGAACCGTTGCGCCGCCCGTTTTTCTAAGGAAAATGTGCGGCAGAGCCGTGACTGGAGGAAGGAATGCAGGGACATGGGGAACGCGGTCCATCATAACGGTTCCGGTTCCGGGAGGAAACGGGCGCCCCCGTCAGCATGAAAGCCGCCGCCCTTTTTAGTTTTGCTTTTCCGGGGCGTATATGGTACATCCGTGCCAGACGTCATGAATCAGGAATTCTTTTCAGTGCTTGTGCAAGTGGTGGCAGCCCTGGGGCTGGCCGGCATTATCTTGTTGCTCAGTATCTTGATGGGCAAGCGCTCCTCCGTGCGCAAGCCTGCGGACATTCCCTACGAATGCGGGATGATTCCCATGGGGGAAGGCGCTCCCATGTTCTCCGTGAAATTCTACATGGTGGCCATGCTCTTCGTCATTTTTGACCTGGAAGTGGTATTCCTCTATCCCTGGGCCGTCAACTTCCGGGACTATGTGATGATGAATCCGGAATCCTTCACGGCCATGTGCATCTTCATCGGCATTCTGCTGGTGGCCTACCTGTACGCGCTGGGCAAGGGGGCCCTGAACTGGCACCACGATCCCCGCTGACCCTTCCTTATTCCATTTCATCAAACGCCGTGCTCCGTCGGGAACGCGGCGTTTTTCATGGGGAAGAGAGGGGACAACCCTGGGAAATCCTATGGCGGGGAAAAATCCCCTTAAGGCTTATTCCTTGCCTCTATGTCTCTTTTGCGGATAAATTCTTATTGTATGAAAGATGATTTCTCTTGCCAGGGAAAGGGAATGGGGATAGCGTCTGCGTGACCAGGAAATCCAGCATGAATCTGCCTCTTCCCAAAACGACGCAGGGAGTCTACCGCCTGTCGGTCAGCACCTTCTATTTTCTCCAGGGCCTGGTATTCGCCAGTTGGGCGTGCCGTATTCCGGACATCAAGAATGCGCTGGGACTGAATGACGCCGACCTTGGCTCCGTGCTCTTTGCCGTTCCGGTGGGGCAAATGTCCGCCATGGCGCTGTCCGGCTATCTGGTGGGCCGTTGCGGCAGCCGGAGGATACTGATAGCGGCTTCCATCTTTTATCCCGCCGTGCTTGTGTATCTGGGCATGGCGTCCTCCTTCTGGGAACTGGCGGCGGGGCTGTTTTTCTTCGGGGTGGCCGCTAATTTGACGAATATCTCCGTCAACACGCAGGGCGTGGGAGTGGAGCGGCTGTACCAGTGCAGCATCATGGCCCGGTTCCATGGCTTGTGGAGCCTGGCGGGATTCTTCGGCGCCCTGCTGGGGGCGGTGATGGTGGACTGGAAGGTATCCACGGAAATGCACTTCATCGCCATTTTCCTGATGTGCATGGTCATTCTGGCCGTCTTTTCCCCCTCCCTCCTGCCGCGGGATGCACGCCGCTCCTCCACCCAGGGCGGAGGCATGTTCCGGAGCATGGATGCCTATGTCTTGGTGATCGGACTGATCGCCTTCGGAAGCATGGTGAGCGAGGGAACCATGTTTGACTGGAGCGGCGTGTACTTTGAAAGCGTGGTGCAGCCCGGTCCCGGACTGGTGCAGATGGGCTACGTGGCGTTCATGAGCACCATGGCCCTGGGACGCTTTACGGCGGACCGCATGGTGATGCGCTTCGGCCCCGTGCGCGTGCTGCGCGCCAGCGGCATTCTCATTGCCTCCGGGCTGCTGGTCTCCGTCCTGTTCCCCATGCTGTGGTCCGCCACGCTGGGCTTCCTGCTGGTGGGCTTCGGAACCTCCTCCATCGTTCCCCTTTGCTACAGCATGGCCGGAAAATCCAAAAAAATGATACCAAGCGTAGCCCTGGCCTCCGTCTCCACCATCGGCTTTCTGGGCTTCCTGCTGGGGCCTCCGGTCATCGGCCACATTGCCCATGCTTTCTCCCTCCGGTGGTCCTTCTCCCTCATTGCCCTGGTGGGGCTGGGCACGGCGTTCATCGCCCCCTTCCTGAAAAAGTTCAGGTAAACTTCCGGAAAAGGGAATGAGCGCGGGCATGCGGGTACGTCATTAAGAGCAACCTATGCAGCCCTTATTATCTATTCCAAAGTTATCTACAGGCAATTCTTCTATTTCTATGATGTTGTTTATGAGAATATCGCATTCCGGCAATTTTTTGATTTCCACTTCATATAGATTGTTGCTGCCGAGGTGGGCATAGACTACATAGATTTTACGGGGATCGGGTGAATAGTCTGGATTATCCGGGTAAAGAGACTGGATAGCTTGATAAATATCAGTTGGTGTGAGGGTTCCGCAATTGGCGTGATGAACATGGGCGCATGCTTGAGCGTGTATGTCTGTCGATGTGTAGATGACCGAAACGCACGATCTCAGGCCGACGGAGGACAATACTGCCGGATTGGCGTCAAATGTTAACAAGCCTTTATAATTGGTAATCAGCGGTTTGGTTTTTACTCTCCGCCTTCTGGGAATAAATGGAGCCGGGCCCTGATAGCGGCCGGGAGACAGTTGTGACCGTATTGTTGGGGGTGTGGTATGAAATTTCCGATATTAACGGGTTCTATTTTTTCTTGGGTATGGTATTCATGATTATTTTTTTGTGTTGATAATAAGGATTTTAAATTAATTTTTAAGCAGGATTTTTTGAATATTCTCTTTGCCGGGTGCACGAATTGACTTCCAAATGTACGGACAGGGCAGGCGAGTGCGAAGGGCGGCCGCCGGCTTTTCTGTTGGGAGCCGTCAGCCGGGTACTTCTTGTCATTACTGCGGAGTAATTCATCCAATCGCCTTACCTGATGGTGACAAGCGTAGATAATGATGAATAAGGCACTGGATTGTTGTTTTACATGGCGGCCAAATACCCGTGCATGATGTAGTTGGCATGGCGGAAATACCTTGTCAAATAGGGGCGAAAGCGGCTTGAAAGGGTCCAATTTTTCATCATAAACAAAAACCCCCCTTCAAGTTGTTTACTTAAGGAGGGGCATAAATGGTGCGCCTGGCAGGACTCGAACCTGTACGCCTTTCGGCACCAGATCCTAAGTCTGGCGCGTCTACCAATTTCGCCACAGGCGCGACGAATGCGTGGGCGCACTCTGCCATACCGCGCCCTGGCGTTCAAGATTAAACGGGGGAGCTTTGTCTTTGACATGCCCCAGGGCAGCCCGTATGGTGGCGGCCTATGAAAATGTTAATTACCCTGTTGAGTGTCTGTCTTCTGGCCGCGTCCCCCCATTCACGGGCGGATGTCAGGCTGCCCAAAAGCACTTTCACCACGGACCGAATGGAAGAGGCTCTGAAAACAGCGAAAGAGCAAAAGAAGCCCGTGGCCTATCTTTATACGAACACGGCCACGACCTGCCCGCTGGCCGCCGGCGTGACGGAGGGATTTCTTGAAGCCGTGGGAAAACGGTGCGTGCTGGTTTATCTCCCGGTGAAGGGAGGCAAGTCCACGGTGGCCGCTCCCGTGAAGGAGGCCCTGGAAAAGGGCAAGTTTTATCCCAAGCTGGTGCTGACTGCCAGCGACGGCTCCGGGGCGCAGTGCTTTACGTATGAGGCCTACCAGGCGGATTCCAAAAAAGCGGCGCGCGAGATCAAGAGGCAGATTATTGCCCTGGCTAAAAAGCAGTCCTGAACCGGAGGACGGAACATTCCGGGCGTTCCGCAGGGCAGTTCAGCCCATGATTTGCGCCGGAAAGGGGAATATTTTCACAAACAGGAAATCCAGCATTCCCACGCACAGGGCGATGCAGATGGCCTTTTTGGGCGACAGGCGGGGAGCCGTCTTCAGCCAGATGACGATTCCCGCGTGGACCGCCAGGGAGATGCCCACGGACCACCAGAAGAACGGAATGCCCGTCATGGCAAAGAGCGCCGCCAGCGGATAGGTGAACGCCAGGAAGATTTTCATGATGGCTTCCCATTCATGTCCGCGCACCATCATCAGTTGCTTGGATAGAAGGGAGACGTACAGGCAGGAGGGGACCACGACGCACAGGATGAGGGAGACGAACCCTTTTTTTGCATACCGTTCTTCCTGCGTGGGAATGTACATGCCGCATATACTGGGTCAGCAGGGGGGAATTGTCAAACATTGTCCTAGCCCGGCGGGGCGGGGGGATTATACTGGCTTCCTCGCGTATGTCGTCTTTTGAATTAAATTCCTCCTTCAAGCCCTCCGGGGACCAGGAGCAGGCCATCGGCAAGCTGCTCAAGTCTCTGGAGGCGGGCAACAAGCACCAGGGCCTGCTGGGGGTGACCGGGAGCGGCAAGACGTTCACGATGGCGAATCTGATCGCCCGGATGAACAGGCCCACGCTGGTGATTTCCCACAACAAGACGCTCGCCGCGCAGCTTCACTCGGAGCTGAAAAGCTTTTTCCCGAATAACGCGGTGGATTACTACGTTTCCTATTTCGACTATTACCAGCCGGAGGCGTACATCGCCAGTTCCGACACTTATATCGAGAAGGATTCCGCCATCAATGACGAGCTGGACCGCCTGAGCCTGAACGCCATGAATTCCCTGATGACGCGCCGGGACGTGATTGTGGTGGCGTCCGTCTCCTGCATTTACGGCCTGTCCACCCCGGAAGATTACCGTAACCTGACCCTGCGCATTCGTGAGGGAGACATCATGGACCGGGACGTGTTCCTCCGGCAGCTGGTGGAACGCCTGTTTGAGCGGCAGGATTTTGATTTTACCCGCGGCACGTTCCGCGTGCGCGGGGAGGTGGTGGAGGTGTTTCCCGCCTATTCGGAAGGGGAGGCGATCCGCGTGGAGTTTTTCGGAGACGAGGTGGAACGGGTTTCCCTGATTGATTCCACCTCCGGCCGCGTGCGGGAACGGCTGGGGAGTTACACCTTTTTCCCGGCCAAGCAGTACGTGGCCGCTCCGGAAAAACGGGCCGCGGCGCTTAAGGCCATCCGGGCGGAGCTGGAGGACCGCGTGGGATGGTTTGAGAAGCATGGGCGTCTTTTGGAAGCGCAGCGCCTGAAACTGCGTACGGATTACGATCTGGAGCTGATTGAAGAACTGGGCTTCTGCAAGGGGATTGAGAATTATTCCCGCCATCTTTCCGGCCGCCTGCCGGGCAGTTCCCCCTCCACGCTGCTGGATTTCTTCCCCAAGGATTCCCTGACCCTGATTGATGAAAGCCATGTGGCCGTGCCCCAGCTGGGCGGCATGTACGAGGGGGACCGCAGCCGCAAGAATATTCTGGTGGAGCATGGCTTCCGCCTGCCCAGCGCGCTGGACAACAGGCCGTTGAAATTCCATGAGTTCATGGAGAGGCAGAACCAGATCGTGTACGCCTCCGCTACGCCGGGGCCGTTTGAGCTGGTGAACTGCCGTGCGGACAACAAGACTTATATTCCCGTGCGCCGTGCCGCCAGGTCCGGGGAAAAGGCGCCGGAAGGCTTCAAGGGGATTCTGTTCACTTCCCCCAAGGATATCCGCGTCACTCCCAGCCCGTCTACGGAACCGGTGGAGAAGTTTGATCCCACGAAGCGTTCCACACCCCTGATTGTGGAGCAGATTATCCGTCCCACCGGCCTGCTGGAGCCGAAGATCACCATCCGTCCCCTGAAAGGGCAGATTGACGAGACGATTGCCCTGTGCAACGAGCGCGTTGCCAAGAATGAACGCGTGCTGGTCACGACGCTGACCAAGAAGACGGCGGAAGACCTGACGGAGTACCTGAAGGGGGTGGGGCTGAAGGTTTCCTACATTCATGCGGATGTGGACGCGATTGAGCGCGTGGAGATTCTGCGCGCCCTGCGTGCCCGGAGGATAGACGTTCTGGTGGGCATCAACCTGCTCAGGGAGGGGCTGGATTTGCCGGAAGTCTCCCTGGTGTGCATTCTGGATGCGGACAAGGAAGGTTTCCTGCGCAATGAAACGTCCCTGGTGCAGACGGCGGGCCGCGCCGCGCGCCATTTGAACGGGGAGTGCGTCCTGTTTGCGGATGTAATGACGGATTCCATCAAGCGGCTGATTGAGCTGACGGATTACCGCCGGGGCATTCAGGAGAAGTACAACCTGGAGCACGGCATTGTTCCCCAGACGGTGAGCCGGTCCGAACAGGGGCAGTTGAAACTGTATGCGGAAGAGGATGAAGAGTCCTTCCGCGTGACGGAGGACGAGGCCGGGTACGGGCTGGAAGAGCGCATTGCCAGGTTGGAGGCGGAAATGAAGGAGGCGGCCTCCCATCTGGAATTTGAACGCGCCGCCCTGATCCGGGATGAAATCAGGCAAATGCGCGAAGGCGGTAAAAAAGAGCAGGGCATTCCTTGAAGAATGCCTCTTTTCCCCTCCGGAACGGGAAAGCCCGGATGTTCCAGACCGGGACGGAGGCAATGACGCCATTTTTCCGGGATCATCGTGCCGATGATTGATTTTCAAGCGTTTTTCCCGGGAGAAATGTTCCGCGGCAATCGCTGCCAAAAACGGGGAACCCTTTTACGGAGAAGGCATGGGAGGTTGCCGCATTTCAAAAAACGAATTGCTAATCCGGGGTCAAGGCCTGTTTTTTATAACAAGGGACTTATGCTGAATAGCCATGTCCTTATTGAGAAACGTTCCCTTGTGGTGAAACCTTCCGGAATTGCATGACCGGCCTTTGGAGCGGCGCAAGCCTTTGCAGCCGTTGAAAAGCAGGTGTCTCGCTACGATTCCCTGACTTTCAGGGAAAAAAGTTTTCTGCCGTTCCTGTTGATGTCCGGATGCCGCAAGGCTTGCGGCGCTCCCTGTGGCATGGAGTCCATTCCGTGCTAATCCGTAACGGATTAGCAATCCGTTAGTTTATCCGTCCAGGCGCCGGAGCGGCACTGGGTTCATTGACTGTGACGGAATGATGTTTGGCGTATTCTTTTTCTTCGTGATTCTAGCTTCTCTGCTTGTTTTATGGCGCTGGCGTGCGGATGACTGCATGCTGCCGTGGAAGAAGGTGGTGGCTGCCTGCGGAATTTGCAGTGTCATTCTTTTCCCCCTGGGTCTCGTGTTCCGTGCGGATGGCCTGTGTTTCGGAACCTGGGAGGGCGCCGCATCCTCTATTGTCCAGTATGGAATTTTTTTAATGGCTTTATGCCTGTCCGTACAGGCGTTGAATGGCGTGGTATGGTATGGCGCGCGCCATGAAACGGAGTGGAGCCCCTGGGGGAAATGGGGCGTCATGGCCGTTATTTCCATCGCCGTGCTGGCGTGGTGGTGGCATGCGGGTTCACAGTGTTCCTTTGATTTCCAATATCGCCAGTATCCCCAGATCGTCAGCGGACAGTATAATTTGATGCATACGCTGGCCCACACCCTGCTGTGCAAGGGTGTTTTAAGCGTCTGGCCGGAATTTCAGGCCATCGTTCTGGTTCAACTGGGGCTGCTGTTGTCCGTTTGCTTCATGATCGTTTCCTGGGCGGCGCGTGAACGGATGCGGGCGCTGATCGTGCTGGGAGCCGTCTTGCTGTGCCTGTTCCAGTTTGAGATGGTGACGACGGTGATCAAGGACGTTCCCTATTCCATTTTCCTGATGGCGCTTACGGTGGGATTATGCTCCTGGTTATTGGAAAAACGCACCTCCGCCCTGTGGCTGATCGGTCTTGGGCTGGCCGGAACCGGGAGCCTGCGCTATGACGGAGCCGTTCCGTTTTTTCTTACTGTCGCGGCCCTGTCCGTCCATATGTTCCATCACCGTGAGGAATTCCGCCGCCTGGCGATTCCCGTGATAGGGGGAATTTGCTGCTGGCTGTTCGCTTTTCTCGTCCTTCCCTTTCTGATGGATGCGGAAAGCGGCGCGTCCGGCACCAAGTATGCCAAGATGGCTCATGTGGTCTGTGATATTGTTGCAGAGGGCGGGAAGGTGAGTGACGGAGACATGGAGCTGATTGAACGGGAAATCATGCCTAGGGACGTCATCATGAGGCAGTACCGCCTTTATGAAGATTCCCTGCATCCCGCAGTGTCAGCCGGGTACGGGCAGAAGTATCTCCACACGGGCCTGTTTGAGTCCTGGGAGACGGGAATGAAGTATGGGTTTGCGTGGACCTTGTCCGGCAAAGGGGAACTTGTCAGGAATCTGTTTTTCTCCGTTTCTGCGGACAATCCCCTGCTGGCGGGGAAGATTCTTCTTCTGAACAGCCAGATGGTTTGGAACCTGCCTGCGGGCAATGTCAGGGATATGCCGCAGCTTTCCCTGTTTTACGGCTGCGTGCTCAGCTTCCTCGTTTACGGAATGATGAAGAAAAAGGCGTATCTGATCCCTTTTGTGCCATTTTACGGAGTGGTTCTGGCCATTGGCGCGGCGGCGACTACGTATGAAGTCCGCTATATGCTGCCTCTGGAATTGCTGTTCCCCGTCCTGCTGCTTTATTCCATCTCCTGCGCCAAAAGAGCGGATGTCCCGAAGGAGGGAGAGAAAAAGGAAGGCCGCCTTTCCTCCGGAATTTGAGCGTGCCGCACTGGTCCGGGAGGGGGACCGGGCAGGTGGGGAAGCGTGCCATTTTAACCGGAAAAATGTTTCGGGGTCATTTTCCACTTGCCAAGAGCGGATTGGCGCCTATACTCCTTCCACCATGACCCGCAAAGGTGGTATCAATAAAACTCGCAAGGCAGTCGCCAAGCGTTTCAAGGTTACCGGCACGGGCAAGGTACTGCGCCGTAAACAGGGTAAGCGCCACATCCTCCAGAAGAAATCCAGCAAGCGCAAGCGTCAGCTTGGCAAGGTGGCTCTGGTGGACGAAACGCAAGTCTGGGCAGTCAAGCAGAACCTGCCTTTCGCCTAAACCGCGGAAACGCTCGACCAACGCCGAGCTTTCCCCCCGCTGAACGGGGGGCCTTCATGCAGCCTTCTTCCAATGAGAAGATAAGAACAGGCGAGACTGCAGGGAGGTGAGGAAGAACAGTCTGTTCAAGATAGAAATAGAAATAAGCTATGCCACGTGCCACTAATGGACCGGCCTCTCGCAAGCGCCGTAAGCGCATTCTCTTGCGTGCCAAGGGTTTCCGCGGTTTCCGCAGCAAACTCTTCCGCTACGCCAAGGATGCTGTTTACAAGGCTTGGCAGTATGAATACCGCGACCGCAAGAGACGCAAGGGACAATTCCGCCGTCTCTGGATCGCCCGTATTTCCGCTGCCGTCCGCGACCGCGGTCTGACCTATTCCCGCTTTATGGAAGGCCTGAAAGCCGCCAACGTTGATCTGGACCGCAAGGTTCTTGCCGACCTGGCCGTCTCCGACGAAAAGGCTTTTGACGCCATCTTCGCCCAAGCGAAGAAAGCCATTGAAGCCAAGGATGGTGCCGCTCTCCGCGCCTAAGACGCAGCAGAGTCCATCTGTTCAGTAAACATTAACAAACAGCCCCGGAGGTTAGCCTTCCGGGGCTGTTTTGCGTCTTCATGTCCGGGTGCGGAAAAAAACGTGAAATCCCGCCAGGGGAGGATTCGTTTATTCGGATTCGGCCGTTGCCTCCTTTTCCTTTTCCGCGCTGGCCAGCTCCTCCACCTTCCGCACCAGTCCATCCATGCTGCCGGAAGCGATTTTGTTCCCGTTGGCGTCCACCAGCACCAGGGAGGGGATGGGACCGGGATAATTCTTGCGGATCAGAGGGCTTTCCTTGGAAAGGTTGTCCAGGTAGCCGAACAGGAAGACCGGCCACGGCATCTTATTGGAAACGGCCCATTTCTGGGCGCCTTCCAGCGCATGGTCCATGCTGCACAGGACTACTTCCAGATCCTTGCGGGGAGCGATTTTATCCCGGTACACCTCCAGGTTGCGCGGAAGGGAGGCCCTGCACGGGCCGCACCAGCTCGCGGAATAATACAGGATAAAATACCTGGCGTTCCATTTGCCGTCCATTTTGACGAACTTGCCGTCCTTTTCCCGGTAGGTCAGCCCTTTCAGCTGTTTGCCCAGGACTCCTTTCGGGATGACCATTTTAGCCAGCTCTGCATCCGTCTTGCCGACCAGCTCCTTGTGGAAGTCAATCCAGTCCAGGTCCTCCCTGGAAAGTTTTTTGAGGGGAAAGGGGATTTTCTTTTTCGTGAAGACGTTCTGCATGATCGCGTTGACGCTGTTCAAGCCGGCCAGCCTAGCCTGGAAGGTGGCGCCCGTTTCCTTGTTCGTCCAGGTCCGGGTCATGGAGGGGATGTCCGCTTCTTCCTGAGGCGCGGCGTGAAGAAAGGGCGTACAGGCTATCAATGCGGCTGCCGGAATGCCCGTCATGAGAAACTTGGAGACAATCATCTTTCGTTGTTATGGTGTTTTCTGCCGCATGTCCAGAATTTAAATGTTCCCTCTGTCATTAGGACATCCTTGAAGCTTGTCCGCCGGGAGGCGTCATGATAACCTGACCCACAAAGCACTACCATGGATAGCATTCTTTCCGTTCTTACCACCATTGCCATTATCTTCGGTGTGGTGATGTTGTTTAACTTCATGATTTTCATTCATGAACTGGGTCACTTTTTCGCCGCCCGCTGGCGCGGCCTGTACGTGGACAGGTTCCAAATCTGGTTTGGACGCCCCATCTGGAAAAAGACCGTCAACGGCGTGCAATGGGGGGTGGGCTGGATTCCGGCCGGCGGCTTCGTTTCCCTGCCGCAGATGGCTCCGATGGAGGCTATTGAAGGGAGAGCAGAGCTTCCCAAGGATTTGAAGCCCGTTACCCCCTTGGACAAGATCATCGTGGCCGCCGCCGGCCCCATCGCCTCTTTCCTGCTGGCCGTGTTTTTTGCCGTGGCCGTCTGGATGGTGGGCAAGCCTGATGTGGAGATGGGGGTGACTACGGTCGGCTTTGTTGCTCCGGACAGCCCTGCGGCCCAGTCCGGCATTCTGCCCGGCGACAGGATTGTGAAGGTGGACGGCCGCCCGGTGGACAAGTGGGCGGGCAATATGGAAGGCGTCCGGGAACTGATTATGCTGGGTGAGCATGACCAGGTAGTTTTTACGGTGCAGAGGCCTGGGCATGAAGGAGAGATGGAAATTTCCTGCGGGTTCCGGATTCCGGAAACGTCCTGGTGGCAGCGCTCCGGCATGCGCCAGGTAGGGCTGATGCAGGCGATGCCCTGCGTCATCGGGGAAGTGCTTCCCAATTCTCCTGCCGACCAGGCCGGATTGAAGCCGGGCGACGTGGTGACGGCTGCCAACGGGGAACGCATCTGGAGCCCTGCGGCGCTGGATGGGCTGTTGAAGAAGAATGAACCGCTTCTGCTGGACGTGACGGGCAAGGATGGCGCCGCGAGGCAGGTGAACATCCAGGGCAGGCTTCCGGAGAACTGGCACAACGGCGCGAACGGCTCCCTGCTCAAGGGCGCCCAGCCCATTCTGGGCGTAACCTGGGACCTCAGCTCCGTGGGCCGTGACGTAACTGTGCATCCTACTCCGTGGGCGCAGATCAAGCAGAGTTTGAAATGGATGGGAGATACCCTGGCGAAGGTGGTGGCCCCCGGCAGCAGCGTGGGCGTGGAGCACCTCTCCGGCCCCGTGGGAATTGCCAACCAGTTTTACAAGATGTTCTCCCTGGAGGAAGGCTGGAAGCTGGCCCTGTGGTTCTCCGTGGTGCTGAACGTGAACTTGGCTATCCTGAACATCCTGCCTCTTCCTGTGGTGGACGGCGGCCACGTGGTGATGAACTCCATTGAGCTGGTTTTCCGCCGCCCCCTGAACGTGAAAGTGCTGGAATTCGTGCAGTTCGGCTTCGTCTTCCTGCTGATGGGCTTCTTCCTGTTCGTGACATTCAAGGACGTGGGGGATTTCTTTGGCAAGAAGCCGGACAAGCTGCCCACCCCGGTATTCAAGGCCGTGACGGATTAAACGCGGGCGGCGACCCTTGATACGGCTTGATTCCATGAAGCAGTCACTGGCGGCGCGTTTCCTGTTCCGGGCGGTGGTGCTGGCGCTTCTCGTGTACGCCATGCTGCTCACCTGGTGGACCCCCTTCACCGGGGACAGCTTCATGCATTCCGTATTCGGGGCTGGCCACCGTCTTGCCTTCCAGCCCGTGCTGGAACGGTGCTGGTGGTCGTACATGAACTGGAATCCCCGCCTGGGGGAATTCCTGGCTGTCTTTACGGCCACGGCGGGGAAGTGGCTTTTCCTGGCCGTCAATCCCTTCGTGATTCTTTCCCTGGCCCTGATGATGTTTTACCTGGCGCGGGGAAGGAGGGTGAATTCCGGGCACTGGCGGGATGTTCTGCTGTTTTCTGTGGGCGCCCTTCTTCTGCTCACGTCTTCATCCAGGCCGGGCATCACGATGTTCTGGCTGTCCGGAGGGACAAACTATGCGTGGTCAGCCGCCGTCTGGCTGGGCTTCCTGTGCCTGTACCGCGGCTTATGGGCCGGGACCTCCCGGATTAAGGACAGGCCCTTTTCCTGGCTTTGGATAGGCGTGGCGGCTTTTGCCGCCGGGATGACCAACGAGAACCAGATTCCCGCTTCCCTGGGCATGCTGTTCCTGTACTGGCTGTATGCGCGTTGGAAGAGCCTGGCTCTTCCCCGCTGGTTCTTCGTCGGCTGGGGTTTTCATGCCCTGGGTGGCGCCTGCCTTCTGCTGGCTCCGGGAAACGGCGTGCGTCTTCATTCGGAGACGGCGGGTGGCGCCGCCGTCCTTCACTCCTGGGCGGAGCGTTTCGGCGCCATTCCGGAACTGATGAATGCTTTTTACGAGTTCATGCCGCTTCCTAAAATCCTGCTGGCAGCCGTCGCCGTGGCCCTGACCCTGCTGACGTGGAGAAGAGGTTGGAAGACTTGGAAGGGGGCTTCTCTCCGCCGCATGTGCGTTTCCCTTCTGTTCATTCTGGTGGCCCATGCCATGGCAATCAGCTTTTTTGTGCGCGTGATTCCCGCTTGGCATGCCATGTTTTCCGCTACGGTGCTGATGATGACGGGCATCCTGGGACTGTACGGGGTATGGATGGACGCCGCGCAGAGGCGTTGGATTCCTTCCTGCGTGCTGCTTGCGGCGGCCGGGCTGGCCCTGTGGGTATGCTCCGGGTATCTGGATGCCTTCCCGCGCATCCACCGCCAGTGCGAGGAACGGAAAATGTTCATCCGCCATGAACTGGAAAAGGGAGAGAGAAACATTGCGGTCCCTCCTTATGAGCCCGTGCCTCTGGCTCCCTATGTTTCCGTGATGTGGCGCATGAGCAGCGGAGACCCGGATGAATTTATCAACCGTTCCATTGCCCGTTATCTGGGAATTGAAAGCATCCGGGTGGCTGTGCCTGAACATTGACCGTCTTTTTTGGCGAATAGCTGTTTTCCCGGCGCGGCCGTATTCCGGTGGAAACGGCGGCGCGGTAAAAGTCCGGCTGTTTTTATAAACCGCCCTCCGGCCATCTTTTCTTTACTCGAATGCCGGTGGAACAGGAATGCTCTTGCGGATCAATAATCCGATGTCAATGGAAAACACTAAAAATTAAATAATATATCTTT
>OLQH01001033.1_pt1 | contig 25119 bp, 16 predicted proteins | sample 1672671 | NCBI WGS metagenome assembly OLQH01 (sample SAMEA3136712, study PRJEB25190) | human gut metagenome
ATCTGCAAAAAGACATTATCATGGATTTTACCGGATATGAAGAAAGATCTTATTCGGAACGGATTGACCGAGAAGACGGATCACGTATCGACATTGCAGCCTGTGCCAGAAAAGATGTACCAGGTATGGTTGCAATTTATTATTACACATCTCCGGAATTTGTCAGAAATTATACCCTGACAATACAGAACCTTTTAAATGGCTATAGCACTCAGAAAGATGGAACGATTATTGTTGCAGATAAGGGAACCATCGTTGCTAGCAACGATGAAAGCCTGCTGGGACAGGATACTGCCGGCAACCAGGTTGTCCAGGCAATGAAAGAGCATACAGACAGTCAGCATATTTTTCATTTAAAAAATGAAGGAACCGGAGGTTACGGAATCATGCTGAAGCAGCGGGATTATTATATTTATACCTATCTTCCGGATACGGAAGTATTCCGTAACCTGCCACTAAGTGTAACAGCTGTCGTTTTTCTTTATTTACTCATATTCGGTATATTCTGCTTCTGGGGTTACAGAGCGGATCTGGCACAGCGGAAACAGGAAAAGGAAAAAGATGAAAAATATAAAGCAGAACTTCTAAGAGCAGCAAAAAAAGCAGAAGCAGCCAATGAGGCAAAAACTGAGTTTCTGCAGAGAATGAGCCATGATATCCGGACACCGATCAATGGAATCTGCGGCATGATCAATGTGGCAGACCATTATGCAGACAATATGGAGAAACAGACGGAATGCAGGGCAAAGATCAAAAAGACATCCCATCTGCTGCTGGAACTGATAAACGAGGTTCTGGACATGAGCAAGCTGGAGTCAGATGAAGTGGTTCTGGAAGACATCCCATTTAATCTGAACAGTATTTTTGAGGAAATACTGGGTGTGATCGAACATATGGCTGCGGAGCAGAACATCCGGATCATTTGGGAAGAGAAAGAAGTTACACACTGGAATCTTATTGGAAGTCCGGTGCATGTGAAACGGATTCTGATGAATATTTTGTCCAATGCGGTGAAATATAACAAAGAAAACGGATATGTCTATATCAGCTGTCGGGAAATCCCATCGAAACAGACAGCAATGCCCACATTGGAATTTGTCTGCAGAGACACCGGAATTGGAATGACAGAGGCATTCCAGAAACGCATTTTTGAACCATTTGCACAGGAACATGCAGGAAGCCGCACAAAATTCGCCGGAACAGGACTGGGAATGCCAATTACAAAAAAACTGGTGGAGAAAATGGGCGGAACCATTTCCTTTGAAAGTAAAGAAGGCACAGGGACTACATTTGTGATCCGGATTCCATTCCAGATTGATGCAGATATGAAGGACAGGAATGAAACGGAAGAAAAAACAGAAACTTCTATCCAGGGGCTCCATGTTCTTCTGACAGAGGATAATGAGCTGAATATGGAGATTGCAGAATTTGTGCTTCAGAATGAAGGCGCTGTGGTGACAAAAGCATGGAATGGACAGAAGGCTGTTGACATATTCAGAAAAAACAGACCTGGAGAATTTGATGTTATTCTTATGGATATTATGATGCCTGTCATGAATGGATATGAAGCAGCAAAGATGATCCGCTCTCTGGACAGAGAGGATGCAAAAGTGATACCGATCATTGCCATGACAGCAAACGCGTTCACTGAGGACAAAATGAGAGCAAAGGAAGCAGGAATGGATGAACATATTGCCAAGCCTGTTGATGGGAAATTATTAGTAAAAGTGATCAATGAGTTAGTAAAACGCAATCAGAGGGAGAAGTTATAATGAAAAAGAAAAAATGGAACAAGTTAGTTTCTGTACTTTTGGTGATGGTGACAGTCATGTCACTTCTGTCTGGCTGCGGCAGGAAAAGTACGGAAAAAGAAGACGCGGAAACTATCACAGTGTATCTATGGACTACAAATCTGTATGAAAAATACGCATCATACATCCAGGAACAGCTTCCGGATATCAACATTGAATTTGTAGTAGGCAATAATGATCTGGATTTCTATCGTTTTCTGAACGAAAACGGTGGATTGCCGGATATTATAACCTGCTGCCGGTTTTCCCTCCATGATGCAAGTCCTCTGAAAGACAGTCTGATGGATCTTTCCACAACCAATGCTGCAGGTGCTGTCTATGATACATACCTTAACAGTTTCAGAAATCAGGATGGCAGCGTAAATTGGCTTCCTGTGTGTGCAGATGCCCATGGCTTTGTAGTGAACAAAGATCTTTTTGAAAAGTATGATATTCCTCTTCCAACGGATTATGAAAGCTTCGTTTCTGCCTGCCAGGCATTTGATGAGGTGGGTATCCGTGGGTTTACTGCAGACTATTACTATGATTATACCTGTATGGAAACACTCCAGGGTCTGTCTGCATCAGAGCTGTCTTCTGGGGATGGACGTAAGTGGCGTACCATCTACAGTGACCCGGACAATACAAAGAGAGAAGGTCTGGACAGTACCGTCTGGCCGGAGGCTTTTGAACGTATGGAGCAGTTTATTCAGGATACAGGGCTGAGCCAGGATGATCTGGATATGAATTATGATGATGTGGTTGAGATGTACAAAAGTGGTAAGCTTGCCATGTATTTCGGCAGTTCTGCCGGTGTAAAAATGTTCCAGGATCAGGGCATTAACACAACATTCCTGCCATTCTTTCAGCAGAACGGCGAAAAGTGGCTGATGACTACACCATATTTCCAGATAGCTTTAAACCGTGACCTGACAAAGGATGAAACACGTCGGCAGAAAGCAATGAAGGTACTGAACACAATGCTTTCAGAGGATGCGCAGAACCGGATCATTTATGATGGGCAGGATCTGTTAAGCTATAGCCAGGATGTGGATTTCCGGCTTACGGAATATCTGAAGGATGTGAAACCTGTGATCGAAGAAAACCATATGTATATCCGTATTGCGTCAAATGACTTTTTTTCCATTTCCAGGGATGTGGTGTCTAAGATGATCTCAGGAGAATATAATGCAGAGCAGGCTTATCAGTCATTTAATTCCCAGCTTCTTGAAGAAAAATCCACTTCTGAGGATATTGTGTTGGATTCAAAGAAAACTTATTCCAATCGTTTCCATACCAGCGGAGGCAATGAAGCCTATTCTGTTATGGCAAACACTTTGCGCGGTATTTATGGGACGGATGTGCTGATTGCAACAGGAAACAGCTTTACAGGAAATGTACTGAAGGCCGGTTATACAGAAAAAATGGCAGGCAACATGATCATGCCAAACGAGCTTTCCGCTTACAGCAGTGAGATGAGCGGGGCAGAACTGAAGGAAACGGTCAGAAACTTCGTAGAAGGCTACCAGGGAGGCTTTATCCCCTTTAACCGCGGCTCTCTGCCTGTGTTCAGCGGTATTTCTGTAGAAATCAGGGAAACGGATAATGGTTATACATTGAGTAAAGTTTCAAAGAATGGAAAACAGATTCAGGACAAGGATACTTTTACTGTGACCTGCCTTGCAGCACCACAATATATGGAAGCTTATCCGGCAGAGGAAAATATTGTATTTGATGGAGGGGATACCTCTGTGGAAGATACCTGGACAACATATGTTTCAGATGGTAATGCCATTCTTGCAGAGCCTGAAGACTACATTACTCTGAGGTGAGAAGAATGGATGTTAAGAATCATAATACAAACAGAAAGAAATGGGTTGTGAGAAAACGATGGAATGCAGCAGTTCTTATTGCCCTATTTGTTGGAATCCTTTTGACTGTTTTCCAATATTTGGGGTTTGTATCGAAGACTGTTTATGAGGAAAGTGTTTCTCACCTGACAGAAATTTTTCATCAGTCTGATAATATGCTAAGTGAGCTGACAAATAGGAATCTGACTTATCTCCATATATGGGGGGAATATTTGCAGAACACTTCCGATGAAAGTGAAATTCGTGAGTATATAGAGAAAGCACAGGAAGATGCAGGCTTTTTAGATTTTTATTTCCTGTCAGCGGACGGGAACTATAAGATGGCAACAGGTGAAACCGGGTATCTGGGATTGCAGGAAAATATTGAAGATGAGATCCGGCAGGGAAATGATGTGATAACCAATGCAACGGTTCCCGGAAAATCCCAGCTCCTTGTTTTTGCTACTCCCAGGCCTCATGGAAGTTATCAGGGCTTTGAATATGATGCCATTGCCATTGCCTATGAAAACTCTGATATCGTAAATGTGCTGAATATTTCTGCTTTCAATGGAAATGCCCAGAGTTATGTGGTTCATCCGGATGGCCGTGTTGTTGTGGATCATTCTTCTGAGTCATGGGGAGAGGTGTATAATTTCTTTGGGATTCTGAGAGAACATTCCAATATGTCTGAAAAAGAGATCCTTAAACTTTCAGAAGAGTTTAAGGAAGGACATACAGATGCAATGCTGATAAATCTGGATGGAGAGGATTACTATCTGGTCTATGAGAAATCCAAACCTCAGGACTGGATCTTTCTGGGACTTGTCCAGGCTGATATCGTCAATGCAAGTATGAATGTTCTGCAGCGTAGCACTGTGCTGCTTGTAAGTGCAGTAGCGGTGTGTATTGCCGGCCTTTTTATTGGAATTATTCTCCGGAAAAACAGGGTAAACCTGAAGAGAAAGGATACGGAGATCCTGTACAGGGACGAATTGTTTCAAAAGCTGTCAATGAATGTAGATGACGTTTTCCTGATGCTGGATGCAAAAACATATCAGGCAGATTACGTCAGTCCCAATGTGGAAAAACTGCTGGGAATTACAGTAGAACAGATTCGTAAAGATATTTGTGTCCTTGGGAAACTGCATCCCGGGGACGTTGAAGATCCGGAGAAGAAGTATCTGGAAGAAATCCAGGTTCATGAGCAGCAGGAATGGGATCTTGAATATGTTCATCAGAAAACAGGAGAACACCGCTGGTTTCATAACGTTGCAATGGGCAGCGAGGTAAACGGAAAAAAGAAATATATCCTGGTTCTGTCAGATCGTACCTCTGATAGAAAAATGAATCAGGCCCTTTCTGAGGCGGTCCGCGCTGCGGAGACTGCAAACAAGGCAAAGAGCACCTTCCTTTCCAATATGTCTCACGATATCCGTACACCAATGAATGCGATCATTGGTTTTACCACACTGGCTGTAAGCAACATTGATGATAAAGAAAGGGTTCGGGATTATCTGGGTAAGATTCTTTCCTCCAGTAATCATCTGCTCTCACTGATCAATGATATCCTGGATATGAGCCGTATTGAGAGTGGAAAGATTCATCTGGAAGAAACGGAAATCAGTCTGTCAGAGGTTCTTCATGATCTGAAAACCATTATCAGCGGACAGATCCATGCGAAACAGCTGGAGCTTTACATGGATGTCATGGATGTTACCAATGAGGATGTTTATTGCGACAAGACCAGGCTGAATCAGGTGCTGCTGAATCTTTTGTCCAATGCGATCAAGTTTACTCCTGCAGGCGGAACCGTTTCTGTCCGGCTGAGAGAGTATCCGGGTACACAGAGAGGCTGTGAACTGTACGAAATCCGGGTAAAGGATAACGGAATCGGCATGAGTCAGAAATTTGTACAGAAGATCTTTTCTCCTTTTGAGAGAGAGCGGACTTCCACTGTAAGCAGGACTCAGGGTACAGGACTGGGCATGGCTATCACCAAGAACATCGTGGATATGATGGGCGGAACCATTGAGGTTCAGACAGAACAGGGCAAAGGTACTGAATTTATTATCCGTCTGCCATTGCGGATCCAGCCTGAGAATCACCGTATAGAGAAAATCGCAGAACTGGAAGGTCTGAAGGCATTGGTAGTAGACGATGATTTCAATACCTGTGACAGTGTGACTAAGATGCTTGTAAAGGTTGGAATGCGTTCGGAATGGACACTTTCTGGCAAGGAGGCTGTTCTCCGTGCACGACAGTCTATGGAAATGGGGGATGCATTCCATGCTTATATTATTGACTGGCGTCTGCCTGATATGAACGGCATTGAAGTTACCCGTCAGATCCGTAGTCTTGGTGACGATACGCCGATCATTATCCTGACTGCTTATGACTGGTCAGATATTGAAGTGGAAGCCAGGGCAGCAGGAGTGACTGCATTCTGCTCCAAGCCTATGTTTATGTCAGATATCAGAGAGACTCTGATGGCTGCTATCGGACAGAAGCAGGCCGGGGCAGATGATAATATTCTTCCGGCAGCAGATTCAGATTTCAGAGGCAGGCACATACTGCTTGTGGAAGATAATGAACTGAACAGAGAAATTGCAGTAGCACTCCTTAGTGAATATGGTTTTCAGGTTGATACAGCGGAAGATGGAGCAGAGGCTGTGGAGAAGGTTAAGAATTCAAGACCAGGTGATTATGATCTGGTGCTTATGGATGTGCAGATGCCTGTAATGAACGGATATGAGGCTACTGAGCAGATCCGTTCACTGGATGATCCGGCACTGGCGGGAATTACGATCCTTGCCATGACTGCCAATGCTTTTGACGAAGACAGAAAGAAAGCACTGGCATGTGGTATGGATGGATTTCTATCCAAACCAATTGTTATAGAGGAACTGATTAGTACATTACAAAACAGTCTGGGGTAAGTTTAACTGAATCAGGTAAGTTTTCTGTTTGAACTGTGATAATGGGATATGAAAAGTGGTTTGATGAAAGCAAGGAGGAGCAACGAATGATTTGTGGAATGACGTATTTTCAGATATGTCTGTATTTTCTTATTTATTCTTTTGGCGGCTGGGTTGTTGAAGTTATTTTTCATGCAGTAGCGTTGGGAAAAGTTATAAACAGAGGTTTCCTGAATGGACCGGTCTGCCCGGTATATGGATTTGGGGTGCTTTCTGTTTTTGCTTTGCTCAATACAATTCAGGGCAGCGGGCGTCAGATGAGTGATGGAATGATTTTTGTGTTTGGAATTGTTCTGGCAACTGCGGTGGAGCTGGTTGCAGGCTGGCTGCTGGATGTGTGTTTCCACGCAAGATGGTGGGATTATTCAGATAAACCCTTTAATTTTCATGGCTACATTTGCCTGGAGTTTTCTCTGATCTGGGGACTGGCTATCGTTATGGTAGTAAAAGTTTTCCAGAAGTATGTAGAGGCACATGCGTTACATACACCTGCAACCTGGGAATGGATTGTGATAGCAGCTTTGTATGCTGTGTATCTGACAGATTTTATTGTGACGGTAGCAGTGATCCAGGGACTGAATAAAAAGCTTACCAGACTGGATAAGGTTCGCTCAGATCTGAGAATTGTAAGTGATAAACTGAGTGATACACTGGCTACGACTACGATTGGCACAGCACAGAAAGTGGGAGAAGGAAAGGTTCAGGCAACTCTTGCAGCAGCAGAACTGCGTGATGCAACTGCCGCACAGCGAGAAAAATCTATCGAAATGCTTCGTATAAAAAGAGCGGAGCTTCAGGCTCAGTTTGAGGAACTGTCCAGTTCTATTACCAATCATACCGTTGTCGGTCAGGGGCGTATCATCAAGGCATTTCCGAAGATGCAGCACAGAGACTATTCCGAACTGATTCAGGAGCTGAAAAAGAGATTAAAATAGATTAAAATGCAGAGGGAGGTTTCAGGTGAACAGACAGGCAGTACAAACCTTAAAGACTTATTTTGGATATGATACATTCAGAGAAGGGCAGGAGAGTGTTGTGGAGTCCATTCTGGAACACCGGGATGTGCTTGCAATCATGCCGACAGGAGCCGGAAAATCTATCTGTTATCAGGTACCGGCACTGATGCTGTCAGGAATTACGATTGTAATTTCTCCTCTGATCTCACTGATGCAGGATCAGGTAAAGGCTTTGAATGAAGCGGGAATACATGCCGCATTTATCAATTCTTCACTGTCGGAAAGTCAGATTAGCAAGGCGTTGTACCTGGCAGCAGGAGGAAGATACAAAATTATTTATGTTGCACCGGAACGTCTGGAAAATTATGAGTTTCTGGAATTTGCCAGACAGGTGGAGATTTCCATGGTGACAGTGGATGAGGCACATTGTATTTCACAGTGGGGCCAGGATTTCAGACCAAGCTATGTCAAAATCGTAGACTTTGTAAAAAATCTTCCCGGTCGTCCGATCGTCAGTGCTTTTACCGCAACTGCAACAGAGGAAGTAAAGAACGACATTCTCTGTACTTTAAATCTGGAAGATCCGAAAGTAGTAATCACCGGGTTTGATAGAAAGAATTTATATTACAGCGTGGAAAATATCCGGCGAAAAGACGATTTTGTGATGGATTACATAGACAGACATCCAACAGAGAGCGGGATTATTTACTGCTCTACAAGAAAAAATGTGGACAATCTTTTTGAACTGCTTTTCCAAAAAGGAGTTGCTGTTACCAGATATCATGCAGGACTGAATAATGAAACCAGAAAAAAGAATCAGGATGATTTCATTTATGACAGAACTCCTGTTATTATTGCAACAAATGCATTTGGAATGGGGATTGATAAATCCAATGTGAGATATGTGATCCATTACAATATGCCGCAGAGTATGGAGAATTATTATCAGGAGGCAGGACGTGCAGGGCGTGACGGAGAGAATTCCCAGTGCGTTCTATTGTTTTCTGCACAGGATGTTATGATCGATCGAATGCTTCTGGATAACAAAGATTTTTCCGATGTGGATGAAGAGGATGAATTTCTCATTCGTCAGCGGGATATACGAAGGCTTCAGATCATGGAAGGATATTGTAAAACAACAGGATGTCTGCGAAATTATATTCTGGAGTATTTCGGTGAAAAGACCTTCGGTCCCTGTGATAATTGTGGAAATTGTCACAGAGAATACCATGAGACAGATATGACCAGAGAGGCGAAGTGGGTAGTGAACTGTGTAGCTGAGACGAGAGGAAGGTATGGACTGACAATTGTGATTGGTACTCTGCTGGGGGCTAAGAGAGCCCGGTTGAGGGAGCTTGGAGCAGATAAGTATAAATCTTATGGAGCATTGAATGATCACAGTGAGGCAGAACTCAGGGCACTGATCAGCCAGATGACTGAGATGGGATATCTCTATCAGACACAGGAACGTTACAGTGTGCTGAAACTGGGCGATATTTCTCCGCTAAGAGATGAAAATACTCACGTGATCATGCGTACTTACGAGGAAAAAGAACCGGATAAAAAGAAAAAGCCCCAGAAATCTGTCAGAAAACGCAGTACAGATGCGCTTACGGCAGCAGGTTACGATTTATTTGAAGCCCTGCGGAAACTTCGTTTGGAAATTGCAAAAGAGGAAGCCATGCCTCCATATATCGTGTTCAGTGATAAGACGCTGATAGATATGTGCATCAAATGTCCATCAAATGAAGAAGAAATGCTGGAGGTTTCCGGTGTGGGCGAGAATAAGCTAAAGAAATACGGTCAGAGATTTCTGGAAGAGATACAGAAGTTCTGCCTGGAACGTCCGAATGCGGTTTTGAGTATGTCGGAAGATGAAAATGGTAATCCCTGAGAACAAAGGTTGGAAAACAGATGAATATAGAAAAATATACGGAAGAATTAATCACATTGAGACATTACTTTCATCAACATCCGGAGCTGGCACTTCAGGAAGTGGAGACGTCTGCATATATCCGGAAATATCTGGAGAAACTGGGATATGAGATTGTGCCGATAGAACCTACAGGATTGATCGCGGAACTTCCATCTCTGAGAAACAGGGAGAAACTGGTTGTACTCAGGGCGGAGATGGATGCATTGCCCATACAGGAGCAGACAAATCTACCATACGCATCAGTAAATCAGGGATGTATGCATGCCTGCGGTCACGATATGATCCTGGCAGCAGCACTGATCCTTGCAAAAATTGTGGCAGAAGAGCAAAGAATGCAGGAAAGTTTTCCGGTCAGACTCCGGTTCCTTTTTGAACCTGCAGAGGAGATTGGTGAAGGTGCAAAAAGAATGCTTCAGGCCGGAGCATTAGAGAATCCGAAAGCAGATGCATTTCTGATGTTTCATTACGCAGCGGACATGACATTTGGAATGGCAGTGCATCAGGGACAGGCATCTTCCATGATCAACAGTATGCAGATTCATGTTCATGGAAAATCCAGTCACTGGTGTGAAGCGGATAAGGGGATTGATGCAATTTATGCAGCTGCTCAAGTGATAAGTGCCATTCATGATCTGAATGAAAGTTTTGGAAAACAGCATCCGGATGCAGGAAAATATATTGTGGGTACGGGTACGATCCATGGCGGTGAATATACGAATATTATTGCAGACCATGTGGTATTAAACGGAAATATACGCGCAGTTCATGAAGAAACTTACATGGCACTTGAGCACGAGCTGGAGAGAAATCTGCAGGAAATTGAAAAGCAGACTGGCACACAGATCCGTATGGAATTTCCAAAAGATCCGGTATATGCGTTTGCCAATGATGAGGAACTTACAGAGACAGCAAAGGTAGTGGGTGCAGAAGTATTCGGAGATAAATTTGTTCTGGAAGGAGAAGATGAGTTGTTTCTTTCCGGTGACAACGCATACAGATATTTCAGAGAAACCAGAGGACTTTTCACAGTATTTCTTGCGGGAATACCAGGAGAGAATCATCCTCTGCATCATCCGAAATTTCAATTGGATGAGAGAATACTGCCGTACAGCGTGGAGACATTGTATAAGATTATAACTACATTATGAGTATTGCAATTTTGGAAAATAATGAATTGTGATGTGGTTCAGCAGAGCGTGAAATTCTACTGAACTGGATTAATATATTATTTACGCAGATTGCTATGGAAGGAACGTCAGCAGGATGGATAATTTGTATCTGTTCTGCTGTTTTTTGAGTATACTCGTAATAATTTCAGAGAATACTGTAAATTAACCAAATTAAGTAAGCCCTGCTTCAATTGAGGATATCCACCTGACTCTATAAAAAATCTCGTTACTGTTCACTCCGTTCACAGTAATGTAGCCAAAATTCATTCCAGATTGCCTGCGGCAATGGAATTTTGGCTTGTATGTCTCGGGATTTTGGCATATTCATGCCAAAACACCTCGTGGGACAGTGGTGTGTGAACAGTAACAAAATCTCATAAATAAATGAAAAAAATTACCAAAAGGACTTGAAAATTGGATTAAAATAGTATAATATAAAAACATAAACAAATTAAGAATGCATAGCAACTATAACTTATTAACGTTGAGTGATAGCAGATTGCTGAATAGTAACGGACAGACGATATACTATAAAGAAAGAATTGAGGGCAGAAATATGAAGATTACAGATACCATTAAATATGTCGGAGTGAATGACCATCAGGTAGATTTGTTTGAGGGACAGTATGCAGTGCCAAACGGAATGGCATATAATTCCTATGTGATTCTGGATGACAAGGTTGCAGTTATGGATACTGTAGATGCCAATTTCAAACATGAATGGCTGGATAATCTTGAACAGGCACTTGGCGGACGTAAGCCGGACTATCTGATCGTTCAGCATATGGAGCCTGACCATGCAGCAAATGTAGCGAACTTTCTGGAAGTATATCCCGGCACTACAGTAGTAGCCAATGCGAAGACATTTGTAATGATCAAGAATTTCTTCGGACTGGATCTGGAAGGGCAGAAACTGGAAGTAGAGAATGGTTCTACATTGAGCCTGGGAAACCACAATCTTACTTTTGTATTTGCACCAATGGTACACTGGCCGGAGGTTATGGTGACTTATGACAGTACAGATAAAGTTCTTTTTTCAGCAGATGGATTTGGTAAGTTCGGTGCTCTGGATGTGGAAGAAAACTGGGATGATGAAGCAAGAAGATATTTTATCGGTATTGTTGGTAAATATGGCGCACAGGTACAGAGACTTCTGAAAGTAGCAGCTACTCTGGATATTCAGATCATCTGTCCGTTACATGGTCCGGTACTTACAGAAAATCTGGGACATTATATCAGCCTCTATGATACCTGGTCCTCTTACACACCGGAGGAAGAAGGAATCGTAGTTGCATATACTTCTGTATACGGACATACCAAAGAAGCAATCAATCAGTTTGTGGAGAAATTAAAAAGCAAGGGATGTCCGAAGGTAGTTGTTTATGATCTGGCAAGAGATGATATGTCTCAGGCACTCAGTGATGCATTCCGTTACAGTAAGCTGGTACTGGCAACAACTACCTATAATGCAGGAATCTATCCGTTTATGAATGACTTTATTACCCGTCTGGCAGAGCATAATTTCCAGAACCGCACAGTGGGTCTTATTGAAAACGGTTCCTGGGCACCTCTGGCAGCAAAAGTAATGAAAAATATGCTTTCTGAATGTAAGAAGATCAACTGGCTGGACACCATAGTGAAGATCATGTCCGCAGTAAATCAGGAAAACAGAGATCAGATGGAAGCGATGGCTTCCGAGCTTTGTAAGGAATATATTGCAAAGAATGATGAACTGGCAAATAAAAATGACATGACAGCATTATTCCGCATTGGTTATGGTCTCTATGTAGTGACATCAAATGACGGTAAAAAGGATAACGGACTGATCGTTAATACAGTTACACAGCTGACAGACTCTCCGTTCCGCGTTGCAGTTAATATCAATAAGACAAATTATTCTCACCATGTTATCAAGCAGACAGGGGTGATGAATGTAAACTGTCTCTCTGTAGAAGCTCCGTTCTCTGTATTTGAACAGTTTGGTTTCCAGAGTGGAAGAAGCGTGGATAAATTTGCGGGACAGAAGGTGAATCGTTCTGATAACGGACTGATATTCCTGGACAAATATATCAACGCATTTATGTCCCTGAAAGTAGAGCAGTATGTAGATCTGGGAACTCACGGAATGTTCATCTGCAGTGTGACAGAAGCCCGCGTGGTAAGTGACCAGGAGACAATGAGCTACACCTATTATCAGAAAAATGTAAAACCGAAACCTGAAACAGAAGGTAAGAAAGGATTTGTATGTAAAGTCTGCGGATATATCTACGAAGGTGATGAACTTCCGGAAGATTATATCTGCCCACTGTGTAAACATGGAGCTGTAGACTTCGAGCCGATTGGATAATAATAAATAAAGATCCCTGACAGAAATTAAAAACTGATGATCAGTTAAAATTTCTGTCAGGGATTTTTGTTATACATCACATGTTACACTTGATAAATAGAAACAAATATATACGTGTTTCAATACATAGCTATGTTATTCTTAATGAAGTTCCCAAATTCCATCGTTGTAAGCAAGTCTCAATAGATTTGAATTTGTAACTGTAAAGGTGCTGAACAGTTACGAGTATTTTATTATAAATTAACAGATATTGCAAATAAATTTTTAGAAAAATAAAAAGATTCAGCTTGATAAAACAGAACAAACGTGTCACTTTATAATTAAATAAACAAATATTTACATTGAAAGAAATGGGAGGATATTGTGGAGCAAAAACTAAATGTATATGAAATGAGAGTGAAGCTTTATCTGCTGCAGGATATTCCATTTAAGGAATTACAGAATGCAGTAGCAAATTTTGTGGATTCAGCACTGTGTCAGAATGAGAGTTTAATTTCTTTTCATGAGACAAATTGTTACAAATTCTACAGTGTAGGGACTCTGTGGCCGTTGGAACGCGGCATGACATATAAAAAAGACCAGATTTATACCTTAACTGTACGAACTGTAGAACCGATTCTTGCGGGATACTTTTCAGAGGTATTAAAAAATCACTATACACAGAAAATGAAAGGCTTAACTGTTGAGAATCGTATTATTCCGCACAAAATGATAAGCGAAATATATACGCTGAGTCCGGTTATCATGAAGTCAGACGAAGGATACTGGAGAAGTTATATGAGTCTTGATGAATATGAAGAAAGATTGTTTTCTAATTTAGTGAAGAAGTATAATTCATTTACAGGAGAGCAGATCGAAGAAGATTTTCCCTTATATACAAATATTACATTTTTAAACAGACATCCAATTAGTTGCAAGTATAAACGTATTAGTTTGTTAGGTGATAAATTAAGTCTTCAGATTGCAGATGATGAGAAGAGTCAGAAACTTGCATATTTCATATTAGGTGTAGGACTTTGTGAATTAAACAGCAGAGGAGCTGGGTTTTGCAATTTCAGGTGGTTCTGATCAGTGCTTGCTGGAACTGACCTGTGGGATAGCCATATGATTTATGGTAATAATAAACTGCTATATAAAAAGTAAAGAGGGTGAGTATGTGCTGAAGGATTGTCTTGAAGTATTCAAAAGACAAATGCAACAGGTAAAAGAAAAAGGCAGGGCAGAAGATGCTTTGATCCTGGATTCCTATATTCCGGCAGATGGGTGTTATATCAGTGTAAATTCTGATGGAATTATCGCATGCCAGATGGATTTGAAATTTAACAAGAAGGCAAAACAAATGGAGGGGATTTCGCAGAGATATTATGGGAAAATGTGCTTTTTTGATTATCACAGCAGGTTAGTAAGCATGGATAAACCTGTAGATCCAAAGAAAGTTATTCATTCAAATAATTACCTTTCATTTTGGGTGAAGCAGGAAAGTCTGGGTAACGGGAAATTAAATCAGGAGGCAATTGACCGATATTTTGATGTATTAAAAAATCCAGAAAAGAAATATGCCAAGTCAAAAGACAGACAAATGTATGACTATATTGCTGCTCAGATTGACGAAATTAATGTAGAAAAACTGGAATGGTGTCGGGATTGGGTAAAGAAGCATATTTTTAGTTTGGAAGATATGGGAATTTCCCTGTCAGGAAAAAATTATCTGAAAATCTTCTTTGAAGATACAGAAGAACGATATATACAGGAAGAACAGAGATATCTGATCACGAAAATCTTTAATAAGAATGATTATAATCAGGAAATAGATGGGAAAATATGGGGACTTCCTAACGACAATCTGGGAATGAACCAGAAGAAACCATATATGGCACATAAAACAAGAAAGACAGAGCTGCCATATATGATTACTGCAGAAGATGCAGTTTTGCAGAGAAAATTTTTTGATTACCTGTACAATCAGGCGTCTGCAGGAAAAGTAAATATTTATATTGATCCGGAAAAAGGAGAAATCAGTGCTTTTTCAAAAGAAGAAAAGATGCAGAAAGATTTCACAGGCTATTATCTGTATGTGCAGAAAGGAAAAGAAGTGCAGATCATGCATCAGGATGTTATTGTAGATTACCGTTATCATCTGCGAAAGCGTTTTCAATATATAAATGTATTCGACAGAAAAACAGAGGAAGAACTCTACAGGGATTACGGAACTGTCGGACAGATGGAGAGTTTACTTAATGAAATCCTGTTTTCAAAATGGCTGGTTACGAATTATTTTACACCTGTTGATGAATTGCAGATTTCCGGTGAGACAGCACGAAATCTGATATGGTCAAGAGACGCAATTTTTGCATGGTTATATAAGAATGAAACACAGAATATTTCAGGAATTTTATCTAAAGTCAGTGTGAACATGATAAAAGATTCTATAAAAAACGGATATATTTCCAAGGCTGTGAAACAGTTTAATCTGAAGTGTTCACTGGAAGAATATTTTTCAGGAGGAGAGCCAATGAGTACGGATTATGAGTCAATACGAAAAGAATTAAGAAGAAAGATACAGAGTAAAGAGACAGAGCAGATTACAAGTGATGAAGAATATTATTATGCAGTCGGACAGCTTGTGAATTACTTTATTTCTCTCAGTAAGGCAAAGGATAAGAAACATTCTCTGGCGAATCCTTTCTTTAACATAAAGAATAATCAGGCTTTAAAAGATAAACTGCGCCAGTATTTTATAAAATATAATTACCAGCTGAAGTGTTCAGGAACATGGTTTAATAATCTTTATGCAATGATCTGCAATTATACAAAAGCAGAAAAAACAGATCAGAATTCTATGATCGCGGGATATATTAATAATAACATTTTATATCAGAAAAAGAATATGGAGGAACAGGTAAATGAATAAACGAGTATATGGAGTATTAGGCATCTCTTCTATTATGGCAAACTGGAATGCAGATTTTTCCGGATATCCCAAAACAACATCTGATGGCCTGGTATTTGGAAGTGATAAGGCCTTGAAGTATCCGATGAAAAAAATGTGGGATAATGAAGGAAAAAAAGTTCTGTATATTAAATCAATGAAATTTGGCGGAAAAGATGCTTCATTGGTATCTTTGGTGCCACGTTCATTGGGAGAGCGTTATGAATATATCTTTGGAGAAAAGGTGGAAAAGAATCCACAGAAAACTTTAAAAAATCTGTTCTCAGCAGTAGATGTAAAAAACTTTGGTGCAACTTTTGCAGAAGCAAAAAATAACATATCTATTACGGGTGCTGTTCAATTTGGTCAGGGATTCAATAAATATGCAGATACCTGTTCGGAAGAGCAGAATATATTGTCACCGTTCAGGGATTCAAGTAAAGATGATAAGAAGGATGAAGAAGCAAAAAACTCAACGCTTGGAACTAAAATCACCAGCAATGAAGCGCATTATTTTTATCCATTTGTGATTAATCCTCTGGCATATAAAGAGTTTAAGGAGCTGGGAGTTACAGATGGGTACACAGAGGAAGATTACCAGAATTTTAAAAGAACAGCATTAGTATCTGCCACAGCATTTGCCACAAATGCAAAAGAAGGATGTGAAAATGAGTTTGCACTTTTTGTTGAAACAGAATCAGACTTATATCTTCCGAATCTGACAGAATATATTTCTTTTGATAAAGGAGAAGAAAAAAACATAATTAATCTGGAACAGTGTGCTGAGCTTTTACAGGTGCTTAAAACAAGGATTAAAAATGTAGAAATTTATTATAATCCGTATACAACAAAACTTGAAGGAGAAATTGAAGGGGCGAAGATATTTAATATTATTACACAAGAAGAGGTGTGATTTATGCGGGCTTTGAAATTTACTCTCAGTGGAAAAAATGCCTTTTTTAAAAAGCCGGAAGTGAATGCTTACTTTTATTTTACATATGGACAAATCCATAGAGTTGCGCTTTTAGGCATACTTGGAGCTATTGTAGGGTACAAAGGTTATGGCTGTACAGGAACGTATCCGGAGTTTTATGAAAAATTAAAAGATTTGAAAGTTTCTGTTGTACCGCGAAACTCTCAGGGATATATACAGAAGAAAGTACAGATGTTTAATAACACAGTAGGATATGCATCCCAGGAACTGGGAGGAAATCTGATCGTAAGAGAGCAGTGGCTGGAGAATCCGGTATGGGATATCTATATTCTTTTAGATTCCCGGGAAGCGGATAAGATTGCAGAGATGATTCTGGATAAGAAATGCGTATATATCCCATATATGGGAAAAAATGACCATCTGGCGGATATCTGTGCTGCAAAAGTTGTGGAACTGGATGTGGTAACATGCGAAAATGTAGTTTTATCTTGCCTTTATGAGAAAAAAGATGGAAAACTGGGAATTGCTGATGAAGAAGAGGAAGAGTATGAAGATGAAGAGGAAGTTCCGGAGTTTAAATATGAAGAAAAGCTTCCCGTCGGAATAGACAGCCATTTGAATTTGTATCAGTATGAAACGTTTTGTTTTACAAATATGAAAGTGACTTTGAAAGGAAAAAAAATTTTTAAAACAGAAGATCGTATGCTTGTATTTTATTAGACAGAATCCCGCAGCCTTTTTGCGGGATTCTGTCGTAAAGGGGGATTTCTTTGAATATTGAATTTATTGATTTAACAGAAGTACAGAAAGATGTTGTGCATTGTTATGCACATAGAACTGGCAATGAAAAGAAGAGCATGGAGCAAAGACAGAAAGAAACACTAATAGAGCATACAGAATTATGCCAGCAATATTATGAGAAAATAGTAGAGCACAAACAGATACAGGTAGTCTTTGAGCAGTTTGAAAAATTGTATTTTTCCGATATGAGTCGGGAAGGAATCCATTTTTTTGAAACAATGAGAGACAATGTTATCACTTTTCATGATATTGGAAAAATTAATCCAAGATTCCAGGAAAAAAATATGGGAAATTATGAATTGAAAGGAAAGGCAAGGCCGGATAACAGTGTAGGAAGTAAACATTCTATTTTGTCTTCAGTTTTGTATCTGGATTATTTCCTTGATCGAGTTTCTCAAATAGAAAATCTGGAAGAAAGAAAAAGTTTAAGAGATCTTGCATATATTCACTCATTTTTAATAGCAAAACATCATGGGGCACTTACTGATTTTCAGACATATCTGGACAGCTTTGCAAGTCTGAATGATACAGAGGGTACAGTATTAGGGTGGCATGCACAGCAATGGCTGAAAAAGTGGAAAGAAGAAAATGAAAATCAGAAAGTAAGAAAGAAGGTGTATTTGAAAAAAGATAAACAGGAGGATATGTTTGAAAGAATATCAGGAGACGATGCTTCCCGTCAGGTATATTTATTTGGATATACCAGACTGCTGTTTTCACTTTTGGTAGCTGTTGACTATTATGCCACATCAGACTATATGAACGGGATAAAATTGAAAGCTTTTGGACAACTGAATGATATTTCAAATATTATACAGGCATATGAAAAAACGGGAACACAACAAAGTATTCGGGAGTATGAAAAAACAAAATATCCACAGAGAAGAGAAAGGCTGGTGAAAAAGAAAAAAGCGGATGTAATCAATGATTTAAGAACAGAAATGTTTCTGGATGCGGAAAATACATTAAAAGAACATATCAATGACCACATATTTTATCTGGAAGAACCTACAGGTGCAGGGAAAAGCAATACTGCATTGAACCTCAGCTTTCAGATTATAAAGAAAGTAAAGAATATCAATAAAATTTTCTACATTTATCCGTTTAACACGCTTGTAGATCAGAATATTGAAAATCTGGGGAAAATATTTGGAAATCAGAAAGATATTATGAACTAGATTGCTGTGGTAAATTCACTGGTACCGATGAAAGAAGAGAAAGATGAGTATGAGGATAAGACAAAAAAATTCTATCAGAAAGTTCTTCTTGACAGACAGTTTTTGAACTATCCAATTGTTTTATCGACACATGTGACTTGGTTTAAAACTTTATTTGGGCATGAGAAAGAGGATGTATTTGCTTTTCATCAGTTATGCAATTCAGTAATTGTGCTGGATGAGATACAAAGTTATAAAAATGCTCTCTGGAGTGAAATCATAACTTTTTTGAAAGGGTATGCGAAATTGCTTAATATGAAAATCATTATCATGTCAGCAACTTTGCCAAATCTGGAAGCACTGACAGATGATAAGGAAGATGCTGTCAATCTGATTCCACAAAAAGAAAGTTACTTTAAACATCCTGTTTTTGCGGAAAGAGTCATACCTGATTATAGTTTACTGAAACAGAAGATGACATTGGAAATTTTGTGTGAACATGTGCAAAAACAGGTACTGCGAAAGAAAAAAATATTGATAGAATTTATCAGCAAAAAGAGTGCAGAAAAATTTTACGGTATGTTAACGGATACAGAAATAGACTGTGAAACGTTGTTTATGAGTGGAGACAGCAGCATCTGGGAAAGACAGAAAATAATTGAAAAACTTTCGAAGCTGAAATCTGTTATTCTGGTGGCAACTCAGGTGATAGAGGCGGGTGTCGATATTGATATGGATATAGGATATAAAGACTGTTCAAAGCTGGACAGTGAAGAGCAGTTTATGGGGCGTATTAATCGTTCCTGTAAAGGGGAAGGAATTGTTTATTTTTTTAATCTTGATTCTGCAAGAATGGTGTATAAAGATGGAGATATTCGTGTTGACACAGAATTTACTGTCATGAAAACAGATATGCAGGAAATTTTGAGAACCAAAAATTTTTCTGATTATTATGGAGAAATTCTGGAGATAGAGAGAAATAACAAAAAAAGCGAAAACGAAAATAATATAGTGCATTTTTTCAAAAAAGAAGTTGGTCAGCTTGCTTATCCTAAAGTTTCAGACAAAATGCATCTGATAGATGAACAGCGAGAAATGATGAATGTATTTCTTTCCAGGACACTTACATTATCTGCTACTGAAAAAATATGCGGAGACGAGATTTGGCAGGAGTATGAATCGTTGTTACATGATCAGAGCATGGATTACAGCGAACAGCGTGTCAGACTTCATGAGATAAAATGTAAAATGAAAATGTTTGTGTATCAGATAGAAAAAGGAAATACATTCGCATGGGATGAATATGAAGCAATTGGTGATATATATTTCATAAAAGACGGTGATTCCTATTTTGAAAATGGAGTTTTAAACAGAGAAAAATTTGGAACAGGCGGAGAGATGTTTTTCTGACAGATGTGGGAGGATTGCAGCAATTTACCAGACACATTTGGACCAGAGAATAAGCTTTTTACATGAACCATCGGAAGGCAGATTCTCATTAAGTCTGGATTTGAGCGAAGTGTTTAAACCAGTTATTGTTTTCAGAACAATTTTTGACTTGGTCAATAATAGAAGACTGCAGGTTGAAAAGCATTTTGAAAAAAAGGTAAACTATTGTATTTTGAATGAAGAGGGACGGAAAATATTTATAGAAGCATTTGAAAATCGTCTGGAAAGTGTATTTCTTCATCCCAAATTGAAAAGAAAAGTTTCTTATCGTACTGCATTGAAACTGGATTGCTATAAGCTGATAAAAAATATTCTTGAAGGAAAAGAGTTTGTTCCATTTTCTCTTAAAGAAGGAATGTAAAAAGGATAGAAAGAAAAGAGTAACGGTATTAATGATTTCTGTGTTAAAAAACGGGGATTTCATGTATGAAAAAACAGTTGAATTATAATTATGCATTCTTATTTTATGACGTAGGAGAAAAAAGGGTACAGAAAGTATTTAAAATCTGTAAAAAATATTTATCTCATTTCCAAAAATCAGTTTTCAGAGGGGACATGACGCCATCAAAATTCATACAATTGAGAAATGAACTGAATCGAGTGATAGACAAGGAAGAAGATTTTGTGTGTATTATAAAATTGATGAATGATAATGTGTTTGGAGAAGAAGTACTTGGAAATGGAAAAAAAGATAATGGAGAAGATTTGATTTTGTAGTAAAAGAATTCTCCTGTCAGTGTGAAAACATGACAGGGGAATTCCCTAAGTAAGTTAAATGAAAAGTTATAAAAATTACCAGGCGGATTTTCATAAAAAAATGAAAAATATTGAAAATACGGGGGTATACCAGGTTTTGATTGAGTAAATAAAAAATGAGATGTCGGTTGGTAAAAATCTTGCAATCCTTTGTATTTTGCTGTATTATAAAAACTGTTAGAAGAAGAAAAGCCTATAAAACGAGGGATAAAGAGTAACATGAGATGTATTGAAACTTCTTACATCTTTCATGTTATCAATTCCTTCCTTAGATAAAGAGTAACATGAGATGTATTGAAACACTCGCCTGCATTGTACGGATAGTAGTCTGCTGGGATAAAGAGTAACATGAGATGTATTGAAACAATGTTGTGCCATCCTTAAACGTTGCGCGAATAGGATAAAGAGTAACATGAGATGTATTGAAACTTATTTTGTGTTAAAAAGCAATGCCTAATTCCCTCAGATAAAGAGTAACATGAGATGTATTGAAACTAGCTTTATCCTCCATTATATTCTCTGTATAGTTGGATAAAGAGTAACATGAGATGTATTGAAACATTTGAATAATTGACTTATCTTTTTTATTTACATAAGATAAAGAGTAACATGAGATGTATTGAAACAATTTCATACCGTTCTCCTTTCTGTATGTACTCGGATAAAGAGTAACATGAGATGTATTGAAACGCGTAATGGGGCCAGCAATGATTGCCGAGACCTCTGATAAAGAGTAACATGAGATGTATTGAAACTTACTGTTTTTAGCAGTACAGGAAACCGGAATAAGATAAAGAGTAACATGAGATGTATTGAAACTTTTTTACGCCCTCCTTTGTTTTTTCTTTTTTGCATAGATAAAGAGTAACATGAGATGTATTGAAACAAAGAATATACCATTTACACGAGGTTAATAGAGGGATAAAGAGTAACATGAGATGTATTGAAACCCAGATGCAGCTGATAACTGTTTCTGTACGAAAGCCGATAAAGAGTAACATGAGATGTATTGAAACTATACTGGAATCCGAACTGGTTCTGAATAGTGATCGATAAAGAGTAATATGAGATGTATTGAAACTCATCAGAGAATCTTCCGTCCGGCAACTGTTTTGCGATAAAGAGTAACATGAGATGTATTGAAACAGGGAACTGTTTCCGCATCAGGAAACTATATCCTGATAAAGAGTAACATGAGATGTATTGAAACTGCTAGATGTTAACGTATACCCACTGGGATGCTACTGATAAAGAGTAACATGAGATGTATTGAAACTTCGGTTGAAAGTATTTATAATGTTTACTTGTCATTGATAAAGAGTAACATGAGATGTATTGAAACATATTTTTACAATATCGTTTCATTATCAACAGGTTCGATAAAGAGTAACATGAGATGTATTGAAACCCTGTCACTACATATCTACCGATGCGTTTATGATATGATAAAGAGTAACATGAGATGTATTGAAACGGGCATAAATGGTATTGTCTCCTGCGGACCGATCAAGATAAAGAGTAACATGAGATGTATTGAAACGTAATTATCACCATTGCTGTTCTTAAACATAAGTGATAAAGAGTAACATGAGATGTATTGAAACTCAGATACCTTTGCATAGATCATTGTCGTGTTAATGATAAAGAGTAACATGAGATGTATTGAAACAAAATAGATGCTCGACTAGTCCAACGGTAACCTGGGATAAAGAGTAACATGAGATGTATTGAAACAATACCTTTCCTGTAGTCGTTCTATGTACTGCATGATAAAGAGTAACATGAGATGTATTGAAACCTGTCCGGACATTCTAATTTACATCTTCCCATTTAGATAAAGAGTAACATGAGATGTATTGAAACCAGAGTCGGCAGCAGTTAAAGCGTTTTGTGAAGCTTGATAAAGAGTAACATGAGATGTATTGAAACGAATTTGATATGGAGCCAAAGAAACCAGCAGCAAAAGATAAAGAGTAACATGAGATGTATTGAAACTGCAATATGTAATCCAGATATTTTTAATAATGCTTCGATAAAGAGTAACATGAGATGTATTGAAACTCGTTTCAACCGCTTATTATCCGTAATACTCCAAGATAAAGAGTAACATGAGATGTATTGAAACCTGCAGAAAGGGTACTGAGGGTACTGGATGGTCTTTCGATAAAGAGTAACATGAGATGTATTGAAACGCACATCTTTTGCGCCGTAGGTGTTACCAGTTACCGATAAAGAGTAACATGAGATGTATTGAAACGGTGAATGCGGTTCGCTATTTGATTGCAGAAGCCCGATAAAGAGTAACATGAGATGTATTGAAACCTTCCTGATCCCAACAGATACCATAGTTTTTATTGATAAAGAGTAACATGAGATGTATTGAAACAGTCTGTTTACAACAGACAGTTCTCCAATGGAACCCGATAAAGAGTAACATGAGATGTATTGAAACATTTGTGTTACGATTACAGGAACTTTCCCAAATCTGATAAAGAGTAATATGAGATGTATTGAAACCATAATACTCTATAACCTTCTTTAGCTGCATCTTTATGATAAAGAGTAACATGAGATGTATTGAAACAATATAAAATGTTGTATATAATGGAATTGCTCTGACAATAACAAATATCCAATCCACAACTCATTTATATCTGTTAACATATAGCAACATAAGTATGGAAAATAGAGATTAACATAAAATACAATGTATAATATGTATATAGAACCGAGACAAAAGGGAGGATCATGTATTGAATTCAGTCAAAAAAAACTTCCAATAGGAATAGAAAATTTTGCAAAGCTTCAGGCGGAAGATTTCTACTATGTAGACAAAACGATGCTTATCAAAGAACTTCTGGATAATTGGGCGGAGATGAATCTGTTTACACGTCCGAGAAGATTTGGTAAAACACTGAATATGAGTATGCTGAAAGCATTCTTTGAATTAAACGGTGATAAGAACTGCTTTAAAGGAACAAGAATTTCCAGAGAAGTTTATCTTTGCGAACAATACATGGGAAAGTTCCCTGTGATTTTTATTTCCCTGAAGAGTATCAGTGCGCAAACTTATGAAAAAGCCTGTGATATGGCAATACAGATTGTAAATGGTGAGGCGCGTAGATTCCAGTATTTATTGGACAGTGAACGTTTGACGGAATATGATAAGGATGCGTTCAAATCATTGCTTCTGCCGGATATGAAGGAATCTGTTCTGTGCAGCAGTCTGAGGATTCTGTCAGAACTTCTGGAGAAACATCATGGTCAGAAAGTTATCTTATTGATTGATGAATATGATGTGCCTCTGGTGAAAGCATTTGAATTGGGATATTACAATTCAATGACTCTGCTGATCCGTAACTTGTTTGAAAATGCATTAAAAACAAATGACAGTCTGAAGTTTGCTGTGCTTACAGGCTGCATGCGTATCTCAAAGGAGAGTATTTTTACAGGATTAAATAATCTGAAAGTTTTGTCAGTGGCAGATGTACAGTTTGATGAATATTTTGGATTTACGGACAGTGATGTAAAGAATATATTGGAATATTATGAACTTTCTGAGCATTATGATGAAATAAAAATGTGGTATGACGGATATCGGTTTGGAAATGTAGAGGTTTACTGTCCCTGGGATGTGATAAATTATTGTGATGAATTGCGTATAAACAATATGGCGCAGCCACAGAATTACTGGTCTAATACTAGCAGTAATGAAGCGGTGAAACGCTTTATTCAGGAGACTGATAAGGAACGGTCAGAAAGGAAATTGAGAAACTGATAGCAGGAGAAACAATTGTAAAGGAGATTCATCAGGAACTGACATATCAGGATATGTATGCTTCGATTGAAAACCTGTGGAGTGTTCTTTTTACTACGGGATATCTCACACAGACCGGAAGAAAAGATGCAAATACGTTCATGCTTACCATTCCTAATATGGAAATACGTAATATTTTTCTGACACAGATTATGGAATATTTTAACAACCGTAGCAAGAATTCCCTCACCTCTATAGGGACGCCACTGAAAAAGTCTTTATTTTGCATAAAGCAGTACAATATAAAGTGTTT
>OLQH01001044.1_pt1 | contig 24915 bp, 19 predicted proteins | sample 1672671 | NCBI WGS metagenome assembly OLQH01 (sample SAMEA3136712, study PRJEB25190) | human gut metagenome
CTCTTACTAACATACTGAACAAAGTGTATTCGGAACGCTCCTGCCTTACATGTGCTCGTGGCAACAGCAGGACTGTCCTTGCTTACATATTCCAAACGGGATATTTAATTCCAATTAGACAAATCCAAGTTCAACAAATTACAATACATCCAAAAAACGATGGAATGCCTCCAGTCCTTTTGCATCACACTTATAAACTCCGGCATCTTCGAGTACTTCGCAGAATACTTTTCCGACTTCCTGCTGAAGGATCTCTTCAACATTCTCCTCTGTGATGGATGTGTAATTCGGAAGGAATTCATCTACCCAGTCAGCGTGTTTTGCAATCTGTTCATTGCTGCGGATATCTTTTCCTGTCAGGATGTAATCTTTCAGAAGTTCCATCTCTCCTTTTAATCTTGCAGGGAGAACAGCAAGTCCCATTACTTCGATAAGACCGATGTTTTCTTTCTTAATATGGTGCAGTTTAGCATGTGGATGGTAGACACCAAGCGGATGTTCTTCTGTGGTGATATTATTTCTCAATGTCAGGTCGAGTTCGTAGAGATCTCCACGCTTTCTTGCAATCGGTGTGATCGTGTTGTGCGGTGTACCGTCTGTCTCAGCGAAGATGAAAGCATCTTCATCTGTATAAGATCTCCATGCATTTAAAATGTGTTCAGCCAGATCGATCAGAGGTTTTACTTCTTTGCTCTGAAGACGGATAACAGACAGAGGCCATTTTACGATACCGGCAGTTACATCTTCGTAACCTTTCACAGTGAAGTGTTCAATGATCGGAGCTTTAGCCATTGCGAAAGTATAATTTCCACCCTGGAAATGATCGTGGCTTAAGATAGAACCGCCAACGATCGGAAGGTCTGCATTGGATCCCAGGAAGTAGTGTGGGAAAAGTTTGATGAAATCAAAAAGCTTTTCGAAAGCATTGCGGTCGATCTTCATTGGAACATGCTGTCCGTTGAATACGATGCAGTGCTCGTTATAGTATACATAAGGGGAGTACTGGAATCCCCAAGGGTTATCCTGAATTGTGATCGGGATGATTCTGTGGTTCTCACGAGCCGGATGATCAAGGCGTCCTGCATATCCTTCGTTTTCCATACAGAGCTGACATTTTGGATAGGAAGAGGATTTTGCTTTCCCTGCTGCTGCAATCGCTTTTGGATCTTTCTCTGGTTTGGAAAGATTGATTGTAATGTCAAGAGTGCCGTATTTTGTGTCAACCGTCCATTTGCGATCCTTGGCAATACGGTATCTGCGGATATAATCACTGTCCTGGCTTAATTTGTAATAATAATCAGTAGCTGTCTCCGGAGAAACTTTATATTTTTCCCAGAAAGTCTGCTGGATCTGTGATGGGCGTGGCATCAGGGTATTCATCAGTTTTGTGTCAAATAAATCACGGTAGCCGATGCTGTTTTCAATGATTCCGCGTTCTGCGGCGATATCTAAAAGTTCTGCAAGAATGTCTTCCAGAACAAGATTGTTCAGATCACAGTCAACATCTTCATAGTTATCTTCGTGGAACAGATCCAGAAGAAGATTCGTTGTATAAATTCTTTCAGATTCCGGAGTGATTCCGGTATTGATTCCGTACTGTACTAATTTTTTGATCGCATCATAAAGCATATGTCAAGGACCTCCTTAAATTAGGGAATGCCAATGGCATTCCTATAACAAAATATACGTTATTTCATATCTGATCTCAGTAGAGACGAGTATTAGTCGAGACGAGAAGCACCGTCTCCGATATCTACTGTGTAGAACTCGGCTTCATGTCCTACTTTTTCAAGATATGTTTTTCCGATTGTTTCGATAAATGTATCTATGGATTCATCTTTTACGATGCTGACTGTGCAACCGCCAAATCCGCCGCCTGTGATACGGGAACCAAGAACACCAGGAATCTTCCATGCAAGATCTACAAGGATATCAATCTCTTCACAGGATACATCATAATCATCACGCAGTGAAATGTGAGACTGATTCATTAATTTTCCGAAGCTTTCAATGTCTCCGGCTTTCAGTGCTGTAACAGCATCGATTGTACGCTGGTTTTCGTATACAGCATGTTTTGCACGCTGTAACTGGATCTCATCTTTGATCAAGGATTTGTGTGCCTCGAATTCTTCAGGAGTAAGATCGCCAAGTGCCTGAATGTCAAGTTCGCTCTGAAGTGCTTTCAGTGCAGCAGCACATTCGTTTCTTCTGTCGTTATAAGCAGAATCAACAAGACTATGCTTTACTTTACTGTTTGTGATCACAATCTTGGCACCATCAAGAACGCAAGGTGCATATTCGTAGCTTAAATCACTTGTGTCAAGGAAAATTGCGTGGTCTTTTTTACCCATGGCAACAGCAAACTGATCCATGATACCACAGTTGCATCCATTGAAGTTATTCTCAGAATACTGGCCGATCAGTGCAAGATCTGTCATGGAAAGATCTTTGATCTCGAACAGGTCTGTCAGGATCACACCAGTGAGAACTTCAAGGGAAGCAGAAGAGGAAAGTCCGGAACCGTTCGGGATATTTCCCCAAATTACCATATCAAAACCACTTGTGATTGTATGTCCCTTTTCTTTGAATGCCCAGACTACACCAAGCGGATAGTTTGCCCAGTTGTATTCTTTTTTATTTGTCAGATCATCAAGAGATGCTTCTACAACACCAAAGGAGTCCAGATTCATGGAATAAAGATGGATCTTGTTATCCTCTCTTTTGCGTGCGGCACCGTAAGTACCAAGTGTCAGTGCACATGGAAATACATGTCCACCGTTATAATCTGTGTGTTCACCAATCAGATTCACGCGTCCAGGAGAAAAGTAAAAACGAGCTCCTTCGGAATCACCAAAAAGTTCTGCAAACATATCAAACAATTTTTTCTTCATCATTATTTACCTCCATTTAAAGTAATCGTATCGATCTGATTTATTTATATTTATTATAGCGTTAACGAGTGGAAACGTCTATAAAAAATACGTGCTGTGGTATGTAATAATGTTGCATTAAAAAGACGAGGTGTTATAATAATGATGATGAGGATTGCGGGAATTGCATAGCAATGGAGCAATCCGGTTACAGCAGTGAGTGGCAAAATTTTCTTTTGGCACTCACATCATAGATCACAGGATACGGGAAAGGAGCCGGAAGATGGCAGAGACTTACAAACATTCGTATAAGTCAGGAGAAATTCTGATGACTTCGCTGTCTGTATATAACACGGGATATCAAAGGTGTGAAGCAGGATATCAGTGGGGCCCCGGAGTCAGGGATCATTATTGTATCCATCATATTTTGTCAGGAGCAGGATACTATACAGTTGGAGAAAAGACATGGAAATTAGAAGCCGGAGATACTTTTATCTTATATCCGGGCGTGGAAGTAAAGTATTATGCCGATCAGCAGGAGCCATGGGAATATGCCTGGGCAGGATTCATGGGGACGGATGCGGCATCGATCATTCGAAATACAGGTTTTTTGAAAGAACGTCCTTTTTTAAAAAGAGGAAATGTGCCGGATGACCAGATTCGGAATGGATTGGAACAGATTTATAATGCAAAGAGCAATGGGTATGAAGAAGCGGTTGCCATGACAGGAGCACTTTACAGTCTTCTGTCAGTCTTTATGCACTATTATGAAGGGGAAGATCAGGAAAGAGATGCAAAGCTTTTGTATGTAGAAAAGGCAGAAAACTATATAGAAACCAATTATTCTTATCCCGTGACGGTGGAAGATATTGCAGACTATGTAGGAATCAGCAGAAGTTATCTGTTCCGTTCTTTTCAGACCTATATGAATTGTTCGCCAAAAGAATATCTGACAGAATACAGAATCCGGCAGGCTTGCCGTCTGTTGAAAGAGACGGGGCTGTCGGTTTCGGCGATTGCATATTCTGTTGGTTTTGAGAATAATCTTTATTTTTCGAAGGCATTCCGGAAAGTGAAGAAGACAAGTCCGACGGAATACAGAGAAAAGCATAGAAAAAAGAAGGAATGATGCCGAGGTGCAGGACATAAGAATAGAGTAAGAATGTCAAAGGCGGGAAGCTGTCATGATGTCTGGAAAAAGATGGGGTTATGTAGTACAGTTTTTCTGTCTTCTGGTGTTTTTGGGTATGTCCCCATTTCTGATAAAGATGGATGGGAGAAAAACAATGAGTGTTTCATCTGATTCAGTGCGAAGTCAGAATGTATCAGATGAGGTAAAACCGGTTGTTGCGCTTACATTTGATGACGGGCCAAATGCATCCTCGACCCCGATTCTACTGGATGGATTGAAGGAACGTAAAGTGCGGGCAACCTTTTTCCTGATCGGCGAAAATGTAGAAAAAGACGAGAATGAAAAAATTGTGAAAAGAATGTATGAAGAAGGTCATTTGATCGGAAATCATACTTATACGCATTGCAATCTGTCAAAGCTGGAAACGGGAGAAGCAAAGAAAGAACTGGAACAGACAGATACAGTGATTGAAAAGATAACGGGAAAACAACCGGTGTTCGTAAGAGCGCCTTACGGGGAACTCCCGGTGGACAGCGAACAAGATCTGAACAGAATATATATCGGATGGACGGTGGATCCGCTGGACTGGATGACCGAAGATACAGGGGCGGTTGTAAAAACAGTTGTGGAAGAGATAAATCCGGGAGATGTTATTTTATTACATGATTGTTATCCTTCTTCTGTGCAGGCAGCTATACGGATTGTAGATCTGCTGCAGGGAAAAGGCTATGAATTTGTGACAGTGGATCATCTGATCATGGATTGAAATGTGAATATAAGATTGAAAACAGGAGAGAAACATGGATTTATTTGATTATATGAGAGAGACAAATAAAGAGAAGGAATCCCCGCTTGCATCCAGGATGCGTCCGGTGACACTGGATGAAGTAGTGGGACAGAAGCATATCATAGGAAAAGATAAATTGCTTTACCGGGCAATTAAGGCAGATAAGCTGAGTTCTTTGATCTTTTACGGACCTCCGGGAACGGGAAAGACAACACTGGCAAAGGTGATCGCACATACAACCAGCGCAGAGTTCAAACAGATCAATGCGACAGTTGCCGGAAAGAAAGATATGGAAGAAGTAGTGAAAGAAGCAAAAGATCTGCAGGGAATGTATGGAAAAAAGACGATTCTTTTTATTGATGAGATTCATCGCTTTAATAAAGGGCAGCAGGATTATCTGCTTCCATTTGTGGAAGATGGAACGTTGATCCTGATTGGCGCAACAACGGAGAATCCTTATTTTGAGGTAAATGGAGCTTTGATTTCGAGATCAAGTATTTTTGAATTGTGTCCATTGGAGAAGACGGATATTAAGGAACTGCTTCTCCGTGCAGTGAATGATACTGAGAAAGGTCTTGGAAGCTTTCATGCAGTGATAGAAGATGATGCACTTGAATTTTTGGCAGATGTGTCAGGTGGAGATGCAAGAAACGCACTGAATGCGATTGAACTGGGTGTACTGACAACGGACAGAAGTGAAGATGGACAAATTCATATTACTCTGGATGTTGCGTCAGAATGTATCCAGAAACGAGTGGTGAATTATGACAAAAAAGGAGATAACCATTACGATATTATCTCTGCATTTATTAAGAGCATGCGCGGCTCAGATCCGGATGCAGCGGTCTTTTATCTTGCAAAGATGTTGTATGCAGGAGAAGATGTGAAGTTTATAGCGAGAAGAATTATGATCTGCGCATCTGAAGATGTTGGAAATGCGGATCCGATGGCACTTACTGTTGCGGTTGCGGCTGCACAGGCAGTTGAGCGGATCGGAATGCCGGAATCTCAGATCATTCTTTCACAGGCGGTGACTTATGTGGCATCTGCGCCAAAGAGTAATTCTGCCGTTAATGCAATATTTGCAGCGAATGATGCAGTACGGAACAATAAAACAACGGTTCCGACACACCTTCAGGATGCACATTATAAAGGTGCACAGAAATTAGGACACGGAATAGGATATAAGTACGCACATGATTATCCAAATCATTATGTGGATCAGCAGTATCTTCCGGATGAAATAAAAGACGCCAGGTTCTATGAACCCGGCGACCTTGGTTATGAGAAACAGATCAAGGAGCGTTTACAGAAGCTGCGAGAGCAGTAAAGCGTAAATCTCCTGATTCTTTCGATTCCAGTTATTTACAATGGCTTCTGCCTCAGTCTGAGTTGGCACAGTGAGTGTCATATCAATGAGGTGGGAGCCATTTTCTAAAATCTGGCATTTTACTTCATATTCATGGTTTGTATTCAGATAGTAATCTGATTTAACAGAAACCTCTTCTTTCAGATCATATTTTTTCTCATTGATAAAATTATCAATTTCCTGACGAATCTCAGGAGAAATTTTATTTCTGAAATAGTTGATCGTAGCAGCTCCTTCTTCTGTGAGATTATAAAGCGTACGATTATGTGTCAGCTCAATTTTCAGAAGCCCGGAATCCGTTAATTCTGCAAGTGCAGACTGAAGACGGAAATAAGTTGTATACCCTTTATCCAGAATGAATTCTGATATCTGGGAAGTTGTAAGCGGAAAATCGACTCTATCCAACATGTACAACACGATCAGTTTATATAATGTAAATGTTTCAGCCATAATACTCCTTTCCCTGGTACAAGTCATGATCTTTCATATATTTGTGGATCTGATTTAAAACAGTTCGTTTTGCGCCTGTCCACAGAGGTGCGATCAAGAGATCCTTCGGTCCGTCACCGGTCAGTCGGTGAATGACGATTTCCGGACGTAAATGCTGGACACATTCAGTGAGCAGACGGATGTATTCGTCCGCATCCGGGATATGGAAAGCAGGACCGGTATAAGCAGGATCTGAGAGACATTTCTGATATTCAGCTGCAAGATCAGTTCCTTTCAAAATGTGGAGAAGCTGCAACTTGATTCCGTCAATATTTGAATGATTCAAATATTCGATTGTCTCAAGCATCATTTCGTGAGTCTCTCCGGGCAGAAATAAAATGACGTGTACGATAACAGTCAGATTCCGGCGTTTCAGTTCATGCACAGCAGTATCAAATACCTCTAAAGGATAGCCTCTGCGAATGTATCTGGCGGATTCGGGGTGAATGGTTTGAAGACCAAGTTCAACCCAGACAGGCTTGATCTGATTCAATTCATCTAAAAGTTCCAGAACATCAGAATCTAAACAGTCAGGGCGGGTTGCAATTGCAAGTACTTTCACATCGGGGTCCTCAATTGCTTCTGTAAAAACTTTCCGCAAATATTCTATGGGGGCATAGGTACTCGTAAAGGCCTGGAAATATGCGATATAAGCATGCACCGGACGCTTTCTGGCAAGAATGGCTTTCCCTTCTGCAAGCTGTTCTGTAATTGTTTTGCAGGCAGAACCGGCAAAATCTCCAGAACCCATACCACTGCAGAAAATACAGCCACCATATCCGATCTTACCATCACGGTTCGGACAAGTCATACCGCCGTTCAATGCAATGCGATATACTTTCTCTCCAAACTGGGATTTCAATGCATAGTCAAGAGAGTGGTAGCGCTTCTCTCCCCACATATTAGATTAAATCCTTAATTGCTTTGCTTACTGTGTCTGCTACACGAGGATCAAAGGCTTCCGGAAGAATGTTGTTTTCGTTCAATTCTTCTTCCGGAACAAGACCTGCGATTGCATTGGCAGCGGCAAGTTTCATTTCTTCTGTAATCTGTGTGGCACGTCCTTCTAATGCACCTTTGAAAATACCAGGGAATGCAACAACATTGTTTACCTGGTTCGGGAAGTCAGAACGTCCTGTTCCGACAACTTTGGCACCTGCTTCTTTTGCAAGGTCAGGCATGATCTCCGGTACAGGGTTCGCCATGGCGAACAGAATCGCATCCTTATTCATGGAAGCAACCATCTCTTTAGAAACAATATTCGGAGCAGAAACACCAACGAAAATATCAGCACCTTTTAATGCATCGGCAAGTGTTCCTGTGCGTTCTTCCAGATTTGTAACTTCAGTCATCTGCTGCTGCATCCAGTTCAGGTTCGGTGAGTTCTTGGAAATGATTCCGTTGATGTCACACATTGTAATATGAGGGAAACCATAAGTGAGAAGCAGCTTTGTGATAGCAACTCCGGCAGATCCGGCTCCATTCACTACAACACGGCAATCTTCCTTTTTCTTTCCAGTTACTTTCAGGGCATTGATGATTCCGGCGAGGACAACGATAGCTGTTCCGTGCTGGTCATCATGGAAAACCGGAATGTTCAGAAGTTCTTTCAGGCGTGTTTCGATTTCGAAACAGCGTGGAGCTGAAATATCTTCCAGGTTGATTCCGCCGAAAGCCGGTGCGATGTTGACTACAGATTTAATGATCTCTTCTGTGTCCTGTGTATCCAGACAGATCGGAACTGCATTGACACCACCGAATTCCTTGAACAGGACCGCTTTTCCCTCCATAACCGGCATAGCAGCAAGTGCACCGATGTTTCCAAGACCAAGAACAGCGCTTCCGTCAGATACAACAGCAACTGTATTGGCTTTCATAGTGTATTCATATGCAGCTTCGGGATCCTGTGCGATCACCTTACAAGGTTCAGCAACACCCGGAGTATAAGCGATGGCAAGATCTTCTCTTGAGTTGACATGCGCTTTGGCAGTTGTCTCTATCTTACCATTCCATTCTTCATGCATTTTTAAAGCTTTTTCATTGTTTGTCATGATTTTATACCTCTCTGATTTGATTGAATTAATGATACCACTGAAAAAGGAAACACGCAAGTACAGGAAAACAGAGAAAAGTTCAAAAAGTTCTTTCCTTTTAGAAAAATATACTGTATAATAACACCATATTTAAAGCAAATTTCCATTAAAGTCGAATCAGACTTGTATTCCCGAAGTATGAATGAATAATCCAGTATGTGAAAAGGGCACATGTGAAGTGGATTGACAGAACAAATTTACCTGAAAAGAAAGGAAAAGAATATGACACGAGAAAAATATGAATCATTGCCGCTGGCAACATTGAAAGAACTTGCAAAAGCAAGAAAGATGAGAGGTGTTTCTACATTAAAGAAAGGCGATCTGATCGATGCAATGCTTGAGCTGGATGAGCAGGAAGAGCAGAAAGAGGCAGCAGAAGAAGCGAGAGAAGAAGTAAAAGAAGAGAAAAAAGAAGAGACAGATATTGAACAGTTGGACAGTGGTTTTACAGCAAACGGAATCCTTGAGGTACTTCAGGATGGATATGGATTCATTCGTTCTGACAATTATCTTCCGGGAGATGGAGATGTCTATGTTGCGCCTTCCCAGATTCGCAGATTCGGACTTAAAACAGGCGATATCCTGACAGGAAATACAAGAGTTAAGACGCAGGGAGAAAAGTTCAGTGCCCTTCTTTATGTGTCTACGATCAATGGACTGCGCCCGGCAGAGGCAATGAAGAGAAAGAACTTTGAAGACCTGACTCCGATTTTCCCGAATCAGAGAATCCGTCTGGAGAATCCGGGCTGTACAACAGCAATGCGTATTGTTGATCTTGTTTCCCCTATTGGAAAGGGACAGAGAGGTATGATCGTATCTCCACCGAAAGCAGGAAAAACTACATTATTAAAAGAAGTTGCATTATCTGTACAGAAGACAGAACCGAATATGCATCTTCTGATTCTGTTGATCGATGAACGTCCGGAAGAGGTAACTGATATTCGTGAGGCAATTGAAGGTCCGAATGTAGAGGTGATTCATTCTACATTTGATGAACTTCCGGAGCATCACAAACGAGTATCAGAAATGGTTATCTCAAGAGCAAAACGTCTGGTAGAGCATGGAAAAGACGTTATGATTCTCCTTGACAGCATCACAAGACTTTCAAGAGCATATAACCTGATCGTTCCACCATCAGGAAGAACACTTTCCGGAGGTCTTGATCCGGCAGCACTTTACAGTCCAAAGCGTTTCTTCGGAGCAGCAAGAAATATGAGAGAAGGTGGAAGCCTTACGATTCTTGCAACAGCACTGGTTGATACAGGAAGCAAGATGGATGATGTTGTTTATGAAGAATTTAAGGGGACAGGTAACATGGAACTGATGCTTGACAGAAAGCTTCAGGAGAAAAGAGTGTTCCCGGCAATTGATATTCCAAAATCAGGAACAAGAAGAGAAGATCTTCTTCTTACAAAGGAAGAACAGGATGCAGTTTATATTATGAGAAAAGCAATGAACGGCATGAAATCAGAAGAGGCAGTGGACAATCTTTTGAATATGTTTTCCCGTACAAAAACAAACGAAGAGCTTGTTCAGCAGATCATCCGTCAGAAATTTATTTAAAAAGGTGTTGCATTATTAAAAAATGTGTGATACAATTAGAAAGCTGTTTAGAGAAAATAATAAGTAATTTAAAAATAGAGAGGTGAAAATCATGCGCGAAGGTATCCATCCTAATTATTATCAGGCAACTGTAACATGCAACTGTGGAAACACATTTGTTACAGGATCTACAAAGGAGAACATCCACGTAGAAATCTGCTCCAAGTGTCATCCATTCTACACAGGTCAGCAGAAAGCAACACAGGCTCGTGGCCGTGTTGATAAGTTCAATAAGAAATACGGTATTAAATAAGAAATACGAAGTGATGAGGGCTGAGGTGGAAATCTCAGTCCTCTTTGTGTTTAGGAGAAATATATGAAATCATCGAATATAGGCGGCCAGGCAGTGCTGGAAGGCATTATGATGAAGAATCGGGAAACATATTCCGTTGCCGTCCGGAAACCAGATGGAGAGATTGAAGTTGATATTCAGGAATACAAAGGAGTTCTCCCATGGAAGGCACCGCAAAAGATTCCTTTCATTCGGGGGATTTTTAATTTTGTGGATTCTCTTGTGCTGGGAATGAAGACATTGACTTATTCTGCAAGTTTTTTTGAAGACGAGGAAGAAGAAATTCTTACAGAAGATGAGGCAAGAAAGCAGGAGAAGAAGGAAAAACTGATCATGAATCTGACAGTTGTGGTTTCTGTCTTGATTGCGGTTGGTATTTTTATGGTTCTTCCGTATTATCTGAGTAGTATTATAGAAAAGCATACCTCTTCACATCTTGTGATGACTGTTTTAGAAGGTGTGATCCGCGTTGCTATTTTCCTGATCTATATTGTTCTGATTTCCAGAACAAAGGATATTAAGAGAACATTTATGTATCACGGGGCAGAGCATAAATGTATTAATTGCATCGAACATGGATTGGAATTAAATGTAGAAAATGTACGGAAGAGTTCCAAACAACATAAAAGATGTGGAACGAGCTTTCTTTTCTTTGTTATGATCGTAAGCATTATTGTCTGCTTTTTTATTACGGCAAAGTCCCAGATTGTGAGAGTACTTCTTCGGATCGCCCTGCTTCCGTTGATTGCAGGAATCTCTTATGAATTGATCCGTCTGGCAGGAAACAGTGATCATCCGGTAATCAATGTACTTAGTAAACCGGGACTCTGGGTTCAGAATCTGACAACAAAGGAACCGGATGACAGTATGATCGAGGTTGGGATCAAAGCAGTGGAAGCAGTGTTTGACTGGAAGACATGGCAGGAGGAGAACCTGAAGCAATGAGAACAGAATCAGACAAGAGGACAGTGTATAAAACAGATTGCAGCGATTCAATAAGTTTGAAAAATGCATATAAAGAAGGAAAAGAAATTCTTGCGAAAGCAGGAATTACAGAGGCAGATCTGGATGCGTGGTATCTGTTGGAATTTGTGACAGGGATTACGAAAGCTCGCTATTATATGGATCCGGATCAGAGCATGGATCCGGAAGCATGGAAAAAGTATAAAGAATATCTTGAAAAAAGAAGAAATCATATTCCATTGCAGCATATTACAGGAAGTCAGGAATTTATGGGGCTTGAATTTCTGGTGAATGAACATGTGCTGATTCCAAGACAAGATACAGAAGTGCTTGTGGAAGAGGCACTGGAGATAATGAAACAAGAGATATTCAGATCAAAAGGTTGTTTGCAACTGTTGGATATGTGTACCGGGTCAGGATGTATTCTTCTGAGCGTAATGCATTATGCAGAACAAAAGGGTATATTTATAGAAGGAACAGGTGTTGACTTTTCGGAGCAGGCTCTTATGGTAGCACAGAAAAATGAAAAACATTTGAGAAGCACGAAAAAGGATGAGAATGGAAAAGTGAACTGGATTTTGAGTGATCTTTTTGAAAATGTCAGTGAAACCTATGATATGATCTTATCAAACCCACCTTATATCAGAACAGCAGAAATTGAGAAGCTTCAAGACGAAGTGAAACTTCACGATCCATTCAGTGCATTGGATGGGAAAGAAGACGGATTGTATTTCTACCGGAAGATTGTTACTGATGCAAAACAATTCCTGAAAACAGGAGGGATACTTGCTTTCGAGATTGGATATGACCAGGGCAAAGAAGTTTCTGATCTTATGAAAAAAGCAGGATATGACAAGGTGTTCGTAAAAAAGGACCTGGCAGGACTTGACCGCATCGTCTGTGGCGTGTACTATTAAAAAGATAAAGAAGATAAAAAATAGAAGAGGATATAGAACTATGTTTGACAGATTAGAGGATTTGGTAATTCGTTACCAGGAAGTAATGGGTGAACTTCAGGAGCCGGATGTGGCGAATGATCCGGAACGTTTCCGTAAGCTGATGAAAGAGCAGAGTGATCTTGCACCAATCGTTGAAGCTTATCAGGAATATAAGAAATGTAAGCAGAATGTAGAAGAGAGTCTGATGATCCTGGAAGAAGAATCAGATGAAGAGATGCGTGAGCTTGCAAAAGAAGAGTTGAATGAATCTAAAGCCAGAATTGAAGAATTGGAGCAGGAACTTAAGATTCTTCTTCTTCCGAAGGATCCGAATGATGATAAGAACGTTATCGTTGAGATCCGTGCCGGTGCAGGTGGAGATGAGGCTGCACTTTTTGCGGCAGAAATTTATCGTATGTATGTGCATTATGCAGACAGCCGCAGATGGAAGACAGAGATGATCTCTCTGAATGAGAATGGAATCGGCGGATTTAAAGAGTGTGTATTCATGATCACAGGACAGGGAGCATATTCCCGTATGAAGTACGAAAGTGGAGTACATCGTGTACAGCGTGTGCCGGAGACAGAAAGTGGCGGAAGAATTCATACTTCAACAATTACTGTAGCCGTAATGCCTGAGGCAGAAGAAGTTGATGTTGTAATCGATGAGAAGGATATCCGTATCGATGTAATGCGTGCATCAGGAAACGGTGGACAGTGTGTCAATACAACGGACTCTGCGGTACGACTGACGCATTACCCGACCGGAATCGTGATCTACAGCCAGACAGAGAAATCACAGCTGCAGAATAAAGAGAAGGCATTCCGACTGCTTCGTTCCAAACTGTATGACCTGGAGCTTGAGAAGAAACAGGCTTCTGAGGCAGCAGAGAGAAGAAGCCAAATCGGTACAGGAGACCGTTCTGAAAAGATCAGAACATATAACTTCCCACAGGGAAGAGTAACAGATCACAGAATCAAGCTGACACTTCATAAATTGGATACTATTTTAAATGGTGATCTGGATGAAGTGATCGACAGCCTGATTGCAGCGGATCAGACAGCGAAGCTTGCAAAGATGGAGGAGTAGTACGAGGATGATACCGGAATTCAAACGACCGGAACTGGAAGACAAAGAACTGATTGACTATTATTTTGCACAGGCTCCAAGCAGAAGCTGCGAGAGAACATTTGCGAATGTATATCTCTGGTCCAGACAGTATAAAGTGAAATATGCAATCCTTCATAATGCACTTGTATTTCGTGATGAAGGAGATGGACATACTTATGCTTACCCTGTAGGAAAGCCGGAAGCCGTCAAAGCTGCATTGGAAGAATTGATGAAGATCTGCGAGGATGAAGACTGTGAATTCGGTCTTTACTGTGTGACACCGGAGAATTTTTCACAGATGGAAGAGTGGTATCCGGGACAATTCCGGATTGAATATGACAGAGATCAGGCAGATTACATTTATGAGACGGAGAAGCTTGCAACACTTGCAGGAAAGAAACTTCACGGAAAGCGAAACCATATTAATAAGTTTAAGCAGCTTTATCCGGACTGGTCTTACGAATCACTCAGTGATGAGAATGTAGAAGCGTGCTTTCAGATGGCTCTGAAGTGGAGAAATTCGAATGGATGTAATGATGATCCTGAGAAGAACGCAGAGATGTGCGTTTCGTTGAATTCCCTCCGTTTATACAAAGAACTCGGCTTTAAAGGCGGAGTGTTGAGAAATGGCGAAAAAATTGTTGCTTTTACAGTAGGGGAAGAACTGTGCAAGGATACATTTGTTGTTCATATTGAGAAAGCATTTGCAGATGTACAGGGAGCATACCCTATGATTAATCAGCAGTTTGTTGAACATGAATGTATGGATTACACTTATGTGAACAGAGAAGATGATGCCGGGGAAGAAGGACTTCGTAAGGCAAAATTATCTTATCGCCCGGCTTTTTTGGAAGAGAAAGGGTTTGTGACAAGAATAGGAGGACAGCAATGATTTCAAAAAAAATGGAAAACATGGTAGCGAACAGTTCTGCAATCCGTGCAATGTTTGAAGAGGGCAACCGTCTTGCAGCAAAATACGGAGCAGAGAATGTATTTGACTTCAGTTTGGGAAATCCGAATGTTCCGGCACCGGAAGCGGTAAAGAAAGCAATGATTGAGATCCTTTCCGAAGAGGATCCGATCGTGCTTCACGGTTATACGAATAGCAATGCAGGTTATGAAGATGTGAGACAGGCAGTTGCTGATTCCTTAAATGAACGCTTTGGAACAAACTTTGCTTCCCGCAATATTACGATGACAGTCGGAGCAGCAGGAGGTCTTAATGTGATTTTGAAATCACTGCTGAATCCAGGTGATGAAGTTGTTGTGTTTGCTCCTTATTTTGGAGAATACAGAAGCTATACGGATAATTATGACGGTGTGATCGTGGAGATATCTCCGGATACAGAGACATTCCAGCCAAAGCTTGATGAGTTTGAGAAAAAGCTGTCGCCAAAGACAAAAGCAGTCATCGTTAATACGCCGAATAATCCGACAGGTGTTGTTTATTCCGAAGAGACGATCCAGAAGCTGGCAGCGATTCTTGAGAAGAAACAGAAAGAATTTGGAACAGAGATTTATCTGATCTCAGATGAACCATACAGAGAACTTGCTTATGACGGAGTGGAAGTTCCATATCTCACAAAGTATTATGCAAATACAGTTGTAGGATATTCTTTCAGTAAATCACTTTCTCTTCCGGGAGAACGTATCGGTTATCTTGTAATTCCGGATGAAGTGGCAGACAGTGAGAAACTGAACGCCGCAGCTAACGTTGCAACGAGAATTCTTGGATTTGTCAATGCACCGACACTGCAGCAGAAAGTGGTGAAGGCATGTCTGAATGAGAAGACAGATATTTCATATTATGACAGAAACAGAGAGACTCTTTATAATGGATTGAAAGAACTTGGATTTGAGTGCATCAAACCGGAAGGAGCATTTTATCTCTTTGTAAAATCACCGGTTGCAGATGAAAAAGAATTTTGTAATACCGCGAAGAAATACAATATTCTGATCGTTCCGGGAAGCTCTTTTGGATGTCCCGGATATGTCAGAATGGCGTATTGTGTAGCATATGAAACAATTGTAAATGCACTTCCAAAATTTGCGGAGCTTGCGAGAGAGTATAGATAGAGGTAGTACCATGGCTGTAAGAGAAGAACTTTTGAGAAATATACGTAGCGTAGAACCATATGTACCGGGCGAGCAGCCACAGCATAAGGTTGTGAAACTGAATACAAATGAGAATCCATATCCACCGGCACCGGGAGTGGAACGTGTTCTGAAAGAGATGGACACAGACCGTTTTCGCCTGTATCCGGATCCAACTGCGGACGAACTCGTTGGAAGTCTCGCAGATTATTATGGTGTAGGAAAAGATCAGGTTTTTGTAGGAGTTGGATCTGATGATGTGATTTCTATGTGTTTCCTCACATTTTTTAATTCAGATCTCCCAATTCTCTTCCCGGATATTACATATTCGTTTTATAAAGTCTGGGCAGAATTATATCGGATTCCTTATCACTGTCCAGAACTTGATGAAAACTTTAAGATTGTGAAAGAGGATTATTATGCTGAAAACGGCGGAATTATTTTCCCGAATCCAAATGCGCCGACAGCAATTTATGAAGATCTTGAATTTGTAGAAGATATCTTAAAGCAGAACAGGAATTCTATCATGATCGTAGATGAGGCGTATGTTGATTTTGCGGGAAGATCTGCGATGGAACTGATCGATAAATACGATAATCTTATTGTGACACAGACTTTCTCAAAGGCAAGAAGTATGGCTGGTATGCGAATCGGATATGCAATCTCGAATCCAGATCTGATCCGCTGTCTGAATGATGTGAAATATTCTTTTAACTCTTACACGATGAATCAGACAGCTCTTGCCTGTGGTGTGGAAGCGGTTAAAGACAAAGCATATTTTGAAGAAGGAGTTCGTAAAATAGTTGAAACAAGAGAATGGGCAAAAGAAGAGCTCAGGAAACTTGGTTTTGTTTTCCCGGATGCAAAGGCGAATTTTATTTTCGCAAGACATCCAGAGGTTGATGCGAATGAACTTTTCCAGGCTTTGAAAGAGAATAATATCTTTGTCAGACATTGGAATGCACCACGAATCGATCAGTATCTGAGAATTACAATCGGTACAAGAGAAGAGATGGAGAGGCTTTTTGATTTTTTGAGAACATATATAAAGGAGAAATAACTGAATGAGTGAAGCTTTGATCAACTGGTTTATGGTGACACTGGGCGGAAAGGTCGGTAAGGAATTTATTCTCTTCCTGATTTCAATGGTTCCGATTCTGGAATTGCGTGGAGGACTGCTTGCAGCAGGACCGGCATTTTTGAATGTGGAACTTGCAAAAGCAGTACCTATCTGTGTGATTGGAAATCTTGTTCCAATTCCATTCATCCTTTTACTGATTACAAAGATTTTTGACTGGATGAAAGGAACGAAGCGTTTGAAGCCGATGGTGGAGAAGCTGGAGAAGAAGGCAATGAGTAAAAGTGACAAGATAGAGAAATATGAATTCTGGGGTCTTGTACTTTTTGTTGGAATTCCTCTTCCTGGAACAGGAGCGTGGACAGGATCACTGATCGCAGCTCTGCTTGGAATCCGCTTTAGAAAAGCTTTTCCGGCAGTTGTTGTTGGTGTCTGTCTCGCAGCATTTATTATGTCAGTCATTTCCTATGGAATTATTGGCGGTATTTTTGGATAAGATAAATATGCAAAGGAAGTGATTCTTATGTTACTGAAAGATAATGAAGAAAAGAGAAATATAGCCTGGAGAACAGTTATGACGGTTACTTCAGTTCTGATTATTCTGATCGTTGTTTTTTTCGCTGTGAAGCTTTTTACTTCCAATCCTCTGACAGGAAATTGGGAGAACACAGATGATGGAATGAAGCTGACGATCAAGAATAACGGAACAATGAACATTGTGCAGACTTTGGACGAGAGTACAGTCAGCGTTCCTGTTGATTATACAATTGACATGGAATATAAGCGTTTTGCAATTCATGTGAACGAAGAAAAGATAGCAAAACAGGCTGAAAAAACAAAAGACTGTTCCGAACAGGAGCTTCAGGACATTGCGGATGTGATGGAAGGAACTTACGAATACAGCGTGGAACAGAACGTACTGACACTGACTGATTCAGAATATGGAAGTCAGAAGACATTTGAAAAAAGTGGAAAGTAAACGGTGATTCTGTCTCAGCAGATGACACAGAAAGAACTTGCAGAGCAGTGGAAACAGGGGGTACAGATCATGTACAGAAATCAGACGAAAGAAGTAAGAATTGGGGATGTTGTGATTGGAGGAGACCATCCGATAGCAATCCAGTCTATGACAAATACAAGGACAGAAGATGTAGAAGCTACAGTGGAGCAGATCCTGCGTCTGGAAAAAGCAGGATGTGAGATCATCCGCTGTACAGTTCCGACAATGGAGGCTGCAAAAGCAATCAAAGAGATTAAAAAACAGATTCATATTCCGCTTGTTGCAGACATTCATTTTGATTATAAGATGGCAATCGCAGCAATTGAGAATGGAGCTGATAAGATTCGTATCAATCCGGGGAATATCGGTGCAAAAGAACGGGTACAGGCAGTAGTAGACAAAGCGAAAGAGTACAATGTTCCAATCCGTGTCGGTGTAAACAGTGGTTCTCTTGAGAAACATCTGCTCGAGAAATATGGTGGTGTTACTGCAGAAGGGATCGTGGAGAGTGCGCTGGATAAAGTTCATCTGATCGAGTCTATGGGCTATGACAACCTTGTTGTCAGCATTAAATCTTCTGATGTTCTGATGTGTGTAAAGGCGCATGAGCTGATCGCTAAGGAATGCCCATATCCGCTTCATGTTGGAATTACAGAGTCTGGAACTGTATATTCAGGAAATGTGAAATCTTCTGTAGGACTTGGAATCATTCTTCATGAGGGAATCGGTAATACAATCCGTGTTTCCCTGACGGGAGATCCGGTAGAAGAGATCCGTACAGCAAAACTGATTCTTAAGACACTTGGACTTCGCAAGGGAGGTATTGAAGTTGTATCCTGTCCGACTTGTGGAAGAACAAGAATTGATCTGATCAAGCTTGCAAACCAGGTAGAAGAGATGGTAGCAGACATTCCGCTTGATATTAAAGTTGCAGTTATGGGATGTGTTGTAAACGGACCTGGAGAGGCAAAAGAAGCCGATATCGGAATTGCAGGAGGTATTGGGGAAGGACTTTTGATCAAGAAGGGTGAGATCATCAAGAAGGTAAAGGAAGAAGAACTTCTTGATACTTTAAGACAGGAGTTATTGAATTGGAACAAATAAAGAATGAAAAAACATTTTTTCATGTATTTCCCACATTGAAAGTAGAAGAGGAATTTAAAGTCCTCTTTGCTGATGTGGAAGTTAAGAAAATCACAACTAATTCCGGTCGTGATTTTCTGCATGTACATTTAAAGAGCCATCATCTGATCCCAAAGAAGAAAATATGGCAGATGGAGCAGCGGATCAAAGAGCAGCTCTTTGGAACATCTTCTGTAAAACTTCAGATTCTGGAAGAGTATGAGCTGTCTGAGCTTTATACACCGGAAGCGGTGATGGAAGAGTACAAGGAGAGTTTGATTCTTGAACTGAAAGAAATCAGTGTCCTTGCTGCAAACATGTTTTCACAGGCAGAAGTGAACTATGAAGAGGGAAATGTCGTCCGCCTGGAGCTTCTTGATACGATTGTTTCCGAAGGAAGAAAAGAAGAAATCATGAATCTGCTGGACGATGTATTCAGGAATCGTTTTCATATGAATGTTGATATCCGGGTTACATATAAAGAAAACGAGGGTCAGGGAAGCAGAGAATATGACGAGCAGAGGATTCAGCAGGAAATTAATGCAATCTTTGAACGGCGCGCGAAACAGAGAGGCGAATATGAGGAGCGAAAGTCTGCTGTGGAGGCAAAGAAGAAGTCATCCGAATCAGGAAGCTCGTCTTCCGGAGAAAAGAAAGCAGAGACTTCAGGGAAATCTTCTTCAGGAAATGCATCAGTTTCGGGCGGAAAGAAAGAGTTCAAAAAGAAGGAATTCCGCAAGAAGGATTATGTGCGTCCGGTGAAGATCGGAGACGATCCGAACCTGATCTACGGAAAGAATTTTGAAGATGAGCCAATCAAATTGGAACAGGTTGTTTCTGAGATGGGTGAGATCACAATTCATGGTAAGATTATCAATTTTGATACACGAGAGATCAGAAATGAGAAGACGATCATTATCTTTGCTGTGACTGATTTTACGGATACAATCACGATCAAGATGTTTGCCAGAAATGATCAGTTACCGGAGATTCTCGGAGATTTGAAGAAAGGTGCTTTCGTTAAAATCAAAGGCGTGACGACAATTGATAAATTCGATGGTGAACTGACAATTGGTTCAATTACCGGAATCAAGAAGATTGGAGACTTTACGGTCTCAAGGCAAGATCTCAATCCAACGAAACGTGTAGAACTTCATTGCCATACAAAGATGAGCGATATGGATGGAGTTTCTGAAGTGACAGATATCGTCCGCAGAGCACATGACTGGGGACACCCGGCGATTGCAATTACAGATCATGGTGTAGCCCAGGCGTTCCCGGTTGCAAATCACTATATTGAGACATTGGATAAAGATGATCCGTTTAAAGTTCTATATGGTGTGGAAGGCTATGTGGTCGATGACTTAACTGAGATTGCAGTTAATGCAAAAGATCAGACATTGGATGATACCTATATTGTTTTTGATATCGAGACAACAGGATTCAGTTCTATCCGTGACAGAATTATTGAGATTGGAGCTGTGAAGGTTGAGAATGGGCAGATTGTAGACAAGTTCAGTACCTTTGTGAATCCGGAACGCCCGATTCCTTTCGAAATCACAAACCTGACAAGTATTACAGATGAGATGGTGCTGGATGCTCCGACAATCGAGGTTGTGCTGCCACAGTTTCTCGAATTTATTGGTGAGGGCGCATTGGTTGCGCATAATGCAGGATTTGATGTTGGGTTTATCGAACAGAATTGTCGTGTGCTTGGTCTGGAACAGGAATTCACAGCTGTTGATACAGTGGCTCTTGCACGTGTGCTGCTTCCGACCCTTTCGAAATATAAATTGAATCTGGTTGCAAAAGCACTTGGAATTTCATTAGAAAATCATCACCGTGCGGTTGATGATGCAGGGGCAACAGCAGAAATTTTTGTAAAATTTGTTGAAATGCTCAAAGATCAGCACATCATGAACTTAAAAGAAATGAACAAGTTTGGGGATCGTAATGTTAATGCAATCCGTAAGATGCCGACACATCACATTATTTTGATCGCACAGAATGATATTGGAAGATATAACCTGTATCAGCTGATCACGGCATCTCATATGACATATTATGCAAGAAGACCGAGAATTCCGAAAAGTCTGATCAATGAACACAGAGAAGGAATTATCATCGGAAGTGCCTGTGAGGCAGGAGAATTATACCGTGCGGTTCTTGAAAAACAGTCTGCACAGCAGATTGCGAGACTGGCAGATTTCTATGATTATTATGAAATCCAGCCAATTGGAAATGATATGTTTATGCTCGAAGATGAGAAAACGCCGAATATCAATACAGAGGAAGATCTGCGTAACGTAAACCGGGAGATTGTTGAACTTGGAGAGAAATTCGGTAAGCCGGTTGTAGCAACCTGTGACGTTCATTTCCTTGATCCGGAGGATGAAGTTTATCGCCGGATCATCATGGCAGGAAAAGGATTCAAAGACGCAGATAATCAGGCACCGCTGTTCCTTCGCACAACAGATGAAATGTTGGAAGAGTTCGCATATCTTGGTTCTGCGAAGGCAAGAGAAGTTGTTATAGAAAATCCACAGAAGATCGCACGTATGGTAGAGAAAATCTCACCGGTAAACCCAAATAAGTGTCCTCCGGTAATCGCGGATTCCGATCAGGAGCTTCGAGATATCTGTTATCGTAAAGCACATGAAATGTATGGAGAAGATCTTCCGGTACAGGTGTCTTCCAGACTTGAGAAAGAGCTGAACTCTATTATTTCCAACGGCTATGCCGTTATGTATATCATTGCGCAGAAACTGGTATGGAAGTCCAATGCGGATGGGTATCTTGTTGGTTCCCGTGGATCAGTAGGTTCGTCTTTTGTTGCGACAATGTCCGGAATCACGGAGGTTAATCCGCTAAGCCCTCACTATTACTGTGAAAAATGCCATTACAGTGATTTTGAGTCTGAAGAGGTTCGGGCATTTGCCGGAGGCTGTGGTTACGATATGCCGGATAGAAATTGTCCTGTGTGCGGAGAAAAACTGGTCAAGGCCGGGTTTGATATTCCGTTTGAAACATTCCTTGGTTTCAAGGGAGATAAAGAGCCGGATATTGACCTGAACTTCTCCGGAGATTACCAGGCGAAGGCTCATAAATATACAGAGGTTCTCTTTGGTGAGGGTCATACATTCAAAGCCGGAACGATCGGTACGCTGGCAGATAAGACAGCATATGGATTTGTGAAAAACTATTATGAAGAACGTGGTCAGAGAAAGCGTGGCTGTGAGATTGAACGAATTACAGAAGGATGTACCGGAATCCGGCGAAGTACCGGACAGCATCCGGGAGGAATCGTAGTACTTCCGCACGGACACAGCATCAATGAGTTTACACCGGTGCAGCATCCGGCCAACGATATGGAATGCGGCATTACAACGACACATTTTGATTACCATTCCATTGACCATAACCTTTTGAAACTTGATATTCTCGGACATGATGATCCTACGATGATTCGTACATTGGAAGACTATATCACCTCCGATGCAATGGAAAATGAATATAATGAGGAGCATCCTTTCGTTGCAACGGAGATTCCGCTGGATGACAAGAAAGTAATCGAACTATTCCATGGCACAGAAATTCTCGGAATCAAACCGGAAGACATCGACGGCTGTAAGCTTGGATGTCTTGGAATCCCGGAGTTTGGTACAGATTTCGTTATTCAGATGGTGCAGGATACAAAACCTCAGACGTTATCAGATCTGATCCGAATTTCCGGTCTGTCACATGGAACGAACGTGTGGCTCGGAAATGCACAGGAACTTGTAAAATCCGGAAAAGCAACCATTTCTACGGCAATCTGTACCCGTGATGATATTATGATCTACCTGATCAACAAAGGAGTGGAAAGTGCACTGGCCTTTACAATCATGGAGAGTGTGCGTAAAGGAAAAGGATTGAAACCGGAGTGGGAAGAAGCGATGAAAGCCCAGGATGTACCGGACTGGTATATATGGTCCTGTAAGAAGATCAGCTACATGTTCCCAAAGGCTCATGCGGCAGCCTATGTTATGATGGCTTATCGTATCGCTTACTGTAAGATCAATTATCCGCTTGCTTATTATGGAGCATATTTTGGAATCCGTGCGGATGCATTTTCTTATGCAATCATGTGTCAGGGCAAGGATAAACTGAATTATTACATGAAAGATTATAAAAAACGAAGTGATACCCTGACGAAAAAAGAACAGGATGTCATGAAGGATATGAAGATTGTCCAGGAAATGTACGCGCGAGGACTGGAGTTTATGCCGATTGATATTTACCGGGCGAAGGCGAAGATGTTTCAGATCATTGACGGAAAACTGATGCCGTCTCTTGCCAGCATCGAAGGAATGGGAGATAAGGCGGCGGAAGCTGTGGAAGAAGCTTCAAAAGACGGTCCATATCTCTCACTGGATGATTTCCGTCAGAGGACAAAAGTAAGTAAGACAGTGATCGATCTGATGGCAGAACTGGGATTATTTGGGAATCTTCCACAGAGTAATCAGCTTTCCTTGTTTGATTTTTCGTAGGAAATGCGCTAGACGGATGTAAAGTGCTGTGCTATAATGACTACAACGCTTTGACGTGGTAAAGCTTTAATGGAGGAAGAGATAATGTACGATTTCGATGAGATTATGAACACAGACCCAGAGATAGCAGATGCAATAAAAGCAGAGATGGAGAGACAGAACTCCCATATCGAGCTGATCGCCTCTGAGAACTGGGTGAGCAAAGCAGTCATGGCAGCTATGGGAAGCCCTCTGACTAATAAGTATGCAGAAGGATATCCGGGAAAGAGATATTATGGCGGATGTCAGTGTGTAGATGTAGTAGAAGACCTTGCAAGAGAAAGAGCAAAGAAACTGTTTGGATGTGAGTATGTTAATGTGCAGCCACATTCAGGAGCACAGGCGAACATGGCAGTTATGTTTGCCATGCTTGAGCCGGGAGATAAGATCATGGGGATGAACCTTGATCATGGCGGACATCTGACACACGGTTCACCGGTTAATATGTCCGGTAAATATTTTGATGTAGCACATTACGGAGTGAATGCAGACGGCGTGATCGATTATGATGAAGTGCTTCGTATTGCGAAGGAACATAAACCGAAACTGATCGTTGCAGGAGCAAGTGCTTATGCAAGAACGATTGATTTCAAGCGTTTCCGTGAGATCGCAGATGAGGTGGGAGCATATCTGATGGTAGATATCGCACACATCGCAGGACTTGTTGCTACAGGACTTCATCCAAGTCCGATTCCGTATGCGCATGTGACAACAACAACAACACATAAGACACTCCGTGGACCAAGAGGCGGAATGATCATGTGCAGCGAAGAGATGAATAAGAAATTCAATTTCAACAAAGCTGTATTCCCGGGAATTCAGGGAGGTCCGCTGATGCATGTGATCGCCGGTAAGGCAGTTTGCTTCAAGGAAGCACTTGAGCCTGAGTATAAAACATATATGGAGCAGGTTGTTAAAAATGCGAAAGCACTCTGTAACGGTTTGAAAGCACGCGGAATTAAGATTGTTTCGGGAGATACAGATAACCATCTGATGCTTGTAGACCTGTCGGGAACAGAGACAAGCGGAAAAGAGCTGGAGAAGCGTCTTGATGATGCTCATGTAACAGCGAACAAGAATACAATTCCGAATGATCCTCGTTCACCGTTTGTAACAAGTGGTGTAAGACTTGGAACACCGGCGGTTACAACACGTGGAATGAAGGAAGATGATATGGATAAGATCGCAGAGATTATTGCAATGGTAATCGAAAGTGAAGAAAATGTAGAGAAAGCAAAAGCAATGGTTGCTGAGCTGACTGCAAAATATCCACTTTGTTAATAAAATAATTATATCCGGCAAAACTACATTTCGCGTGTAAGCGTAATGTAGATTGCCGAGGTGTGCAACAAAGGGGCTGTTGCAAAATAGATGAGTAATCATCTATGGAGCAATAGCTCCCTTTTT
>OLQH01001048.1_pt1 | contig 24837 bp, 27 predicted proteins | sample 1672671 | NCBI WGS metagenome assembly OLQH01 (sample SAMEA3136712, study PRJEB25190) | human gut metagenome
CTTCAAAGCTTTGTTCAGGAACGAATTAAAGGGTTTCATAACTCTGTAGATCTCCAGTGCTCTCTGAAAAAACGCCTCTCCGTCTTCTAACTCCTTATCCGGAATAGGATATTCCAGATACCAGCTTTTGTATTTCAGGAACTCTGCCTGGGGATGGTCCTTCTCAAATCCCTGGGGAACATTTTTCAGAGCAGTCCCTTTGACCTGAAAATACCTTTGGAACTCAGGCACGTCCAGAACACTTTGCCACTCCTCACCATGTTCTGCAATATAGCGTCTTACCATTTGGGTGGCGTTCTTAAACATATCTGCAAATAATCCTCCCCCCAAAAAAGAAGAGCCCGGTTTTATCATCAGGTAATACCCCACCGGCACCGGCAGCTTTCCTTTCGATGAGATATGAGCTCTGAAGGCAGGAAGATAAGGGGATTTGTCTTTGCTGAATCGGGTATCCCTTACCAGCTTAAAGGTGAGTTTTCCCGGCTCGAAGTCCAGGATTCCGGCATCTTCTTTGCCCAGCTCCAGCATAAAAGCCTCAATCAGTTTTAGAAATTCTCCATTTGCGGCCTGATATTCCTCCTTGTGCCCATGGAACCACTCTCTGCTGTTATTCTCCTCCAATTCCCTCAGATATTCCAGTATCAGCTTTGTATTCATCCGCATCCCTCCCCGGCTTCAGCGATAATTTTAAATTCCTCTGACCTCAAAAAGCGTTTCATCCACTCGCTGGCTTTGCTGCTTGTCCTGTAAAAGGGCATGTTTGCAAAGATCAGGGACAAGTCGTCTACTTTTTCCATCGCCTCTTTGCATTCCAGCATAATGTCTCTTTCCGTATGTTCCAAAGCTCTGTATTCCAGCTGTTCCGGGTGCAGACGATGGGTTGCTATGGCATAATCCGTTCGTTTTTTACAGCTGCAGATTCCTGTTCCGGATAAGCCACAGTATTCGCTCAAAAAGGTTCCCATTCTTTCCCGGATTCTGGACAGCCGTTTCCTGTATGCCTCAGGAGTCATTCCCAAAATCTCTCCCGCCATACGGCTGTCTGCCCGGAACATAGTTCCCAGAATATAGATACATCTGCTTTCCCGATCCAGACACTGCAGCATAACATTTGTACATGACATTTTCAGTTCTTCTTCTAAAACTGTACGATCCACCCCCTGGGACAAATCAGGGATATCTTTCTCCCTTCCGCTTGCAATATCCTCCTCGTATATTTCGAAGCTCAGAGGATGATGAGAAAACATATTTTTCCTGTAATCCTTGAGATAATTTACGGCAATCCGGAATACCCAGGTAGTAAAGCTGCTCTCTTTACGAAATGACGACAGGTGTGTCATTACCTTAATCAGAATTTCCTGGGATGCGTCCTCAGCGTCCGGCACAGTGCCCAGCATGCGCAGAGACAGATTGAATATCATATCCTGCACTTGAGTCAGCAATGCCTCCAGCGCCTCTCTGTCTCCCTCCACAGCCTGATCTATCAGTACCGATGTCTCTTTTTGATTTCTATTCATAGTTTTTTACCTCCTATTAAATTAGACCCAGGCGCAGACGTTTTGTGACATATATTTTATTTTAATTTAGGAAGTATCTCTCCCAGAAGCTCAACCGCCTGATTCAGTTTCCGCAGCTCCTCTGCATCCAGCTGGTTCTCAAGGCTCTGGATGAATGCCGTATTCTTAAGATGATACTCGTCCAGATACAGAATTGCCTTCTGGGTCAGACGAAGCCTGATGACTCTTCGATCCTTCTCGTTGTATACCCTCTCTACGAAACCATGCAGTCTCAACTTCTCTGCCAGCTTTGTCACCTGCTGCTTGGGGACCTTGAGCAGATGGGCCAGTTCCGTCATAGTTACTGCGCCTTGAATTTTAAGAGTCTCCAGACAATAATAGGTTTCCAGGCTCATCTCTCCGTTCAGTGTATCTTTAAAAGGACGCACAAGCTTGGAATGCCAGTTCGGCAGTACCGAAAGCAGGTTTTGAACAAATTCTTCTGATACTTTTTCAGTTTTCATATTCTCCTTCTCCCATTGACAAATACATCCGGAAATGCTATTCTTGTAGATTAGTAAACAAAATATGACTATCATTATTATATGACTTCTTATTCCCATTATATAGTACTATAGGCTAAAGTCAATTATCATCTTTATGATGATCAGTATTAAAGGAGATGTCGTGATCTATGAAATGCAGTTCCAAACTATCTGAGAGAATCCGGAAAAACTTCCGTTTCAGCACCCTCAGCTTTCTATTTATTATCGCATATGTAAATATTTTTCAGATCCTATTTGGCCCTGTTCACTCAATTGTCGGTGTGATCTTCACCATTATGATGTCAGCATCCATGGTACGGGATCTGACAGCCGCGCCCCTTAAACACTTTATTCTTCAGGCACTGGTCCTGGTATGGATGGCCGTTGCTGCCTATTTGGTCACTGCCTGTCCGGCGTCTTTATCCTTTCTCATTAATTTTGCCACACTTCTCATGATTTTGTACGCCTTTACATATGAGTATGCCAGTCACATGTACTTTCCTTATATTCTGTCGTATCTGTTTCTGGTTTTTATTTCACCTGTTACAGCTTCTCAGCTTCCCAAACGGATTCTGGGGATGCTGGTTGGAGCTGTATCTATCATGCTGTATCAGTGGATCATGGGAAGAAAGCGAGTGGCTGAAACCGCCAGAGATGTGTTAAGTGAAATGATTGAGGATATCCGCAGCACTATTTCCAGTGATACGGAAAACCTTACACATGAGCCGGATCTGCCGGGTATGCGAAGTAAGCTGTGCCGGTTAAGTCAGACAGTATACGAGAGAAGAAAAAAAGCTTTTTGTATCTCTGACTCCAGTTATTCCATGGTTGCCGCCGGACGGGGGCTGGAACAGCTGGCCATACTGATACATGAACTCTCCTCCAGCCCGTCCCCCCAGAATAAAGAATTTCTGCACTGCATCGATATACAGCTGAGCCAATTTCATGCGTTTATCCTGCAGGAACGCGCTGAGATCCCTGCTTTGGATCCCTCCGTTTTGGCTGCACTGACAGATGAAAAAACAGCCCGGGTTTTTAACAATATCCTCCTTTATATCCGTGACAGGCTGCTTCATATGACAGATCCCCAGGGGCGAGTCCATTTCCGCAAATCCGCCCTCTCTTTTAAAATACGGCTGCAGTCTGCCATTGATCTGAGTCCTGTGCGTGCCATCTATGCCCTTCGGACAGCACTGCTTTTATCCCTTGCTGTGCTGGCGGTACAGTATCTCCCCCTGCCTCATGTACGATGGCTTTTGTTCACCCTGGCCTCCGTTTCCCTGCCCTATGCAGATGATGTCCCCCAGAAGATTAAGAACAGGATCTTCGCCACTATACTGGGCGGACTGATCTCTGTGGCTATCTATTCCCTGATTTCCTCCCCGGCAGGGCGCACCGCTGCCATGATGCTGTCGGGCTATCTTTCATTTTACTTTACTGACTATAAGGAAACCTTTGCCTGCTCCACCGTAGGTGCCCTGGGGGGAGCTGTGTTCATGAATGCCTTTGGTTTTCAGGCAGTGGGCGGTATTTTCCTCATCCGGCTCGGATATATTCTCGCCGGTGCAGCTATCGGCTATATCATAAATTGCCTGCTTTTTCCCTATCACCGTGCAAAAGCAACCAGTCAGCTCTGGGAGAAATATAAGGCAATTACAGAACTTCTCACAAAGGTATGCCGGGCAGACCAGATAGACCCTCAGCTCTACTATCATCTGGTCATCCAGGCCCATATGCAGGAAGAAAAGTTAATCCAGAATGCTTCCCTGGAGAAATGGAAAGAGTTTCCCGCATATCTGGCTAAATATCAGGAAGAACTGCGCATCGCTCACAGAAAACTCATCGCAGAGCGTGCGGATGCCCCGCCTTTTGAGTCAGGGCATGTGCTCCTAAAAACTGTACCTTGACTCAGCAGTTCCACTTAATCGTAACCGGATTTTTCTCACCAGATACAGCGTTCTCCCTGAGAGATCCCAATATTTGTACCAGTTCATTAGAAGCAAGAGCATCATACACCTCCTGGCTCTCTACCAGTCCTGCCTTCTCGTAGGCAGACGCCGCTGCCCCATAAAAAGCAAACCCCAGTGCACTGGCAGGGGACTGGACCGTTCTGCAGGCTGTCGCTACCGCCCGGGCAGCAGCCTGTGCCGGGGGATTGTCCACTGCCTCCTGTGCCGCCTGCACGGCAGCTTGCAGAAGCGGCTTTAAGTCCTTCTGTTTTCTGCTCCCGTCCAGATATTCCCTCACTCCGGAAACTGCCTCCTGCAGTCTGCGTTCATCTGCATACACCTTCTGGTAAATCCCCAGATAGTGCTTCTCTGCGTAATCTACCGCCCATCCGGATAAGGTAGCCTTGCTCTGGGTTTCAATCAATCTCATGAGCGATACAACAGAAGGATCCGTTATATCTCCCAGCATCTTTCTTAGTTTTCTCATATTTACTCCTTCTGGATGATTTCGCTCCTGTGATTACACTTTACAGCTCCAGTTTCATATAGACCGCACCCTTCACAGGATTCTCATAGTAGGCCTCTGTTTCACAAAATCCATATTTCAGATATAAGGAAATTGCGGCATCTAAAAATGTCATGGTATCTAACACCATCTCCCGATAACCTATCTCCCTTGCATCCTCCAGTATTTTGTCTATCAGCAAGCTGGCAAGCTTACGGCCCCGGTACTCTGGCTTTACATATAGTCGTTTCATTTCACAACTGTTTTCGTTAAATTTGTGCATTCCTATGCACCCTGCCGGTTTACCGTCCACCCATGCAATATAGAGTCTTCCCTGAGGCAGCCCGTACTTATCCTCAGGATGTAAAATTTCCCTGCTGTAATCCTGATGTTCCAGACACCTGACCATATCAGGCTCCATACGCTTCAGCATCTGCGTGTATTCTGAAAAAAGAGCCTGTACCTCTTCTTTGTTATCATACGCTAATTCAATCTCTATCCTCATATCATACCGCCCATCTTAACATGATACCCCTTATCATGCCGTTTTTATTTTTTGATGTTCATACCGGCCAATTCCCCCAACAGCATCCCCAGGCTTATGCCCAATCCTAAATCAAGGATTCCTGAACTGCCGATTGCGGTTCCGATACACATTCCAATACACATCCCCTCTGTCATACAAGTCTCATACTCACCCTTCTTCTTCCCTCTGTATGCCAAAAGAACGGCAACTGCTATTCCAATGACAATCCAGGGAAGGGCTGCTGCTGCAAATTCTCTCATCAGTTTTCTCCTCTATCATTATATATCAATAAGACTTATTTCTTTTAATCTCTTTTTATACTCCTTCGCATTATCACTGTCATAAAAGTCTATATTGCATCGGAATACCTGGAATGCCCTGACATACTCTGTATAGTCGTCTTGCTTATACAAGGATTTGATTATGCTGTTTGTATCTCTGGTTTTTCTCTGAGTAATTTTAAACCAAAAACTTCTTTGGGAGATATCATACCCATTTTCCACATAAAACTTCTCCTGCCCTGCACTTGCTACATACCTGATTTCTCCCATTTTCATTATATGCACATTTAGGTTAATGATCTCAATCACGTTCCACACCATCTCATAATATACCTCTAAATCTTCAATTGTCGGGACAAGATAATTATGTTCCATTCTGTTTCTGATGGTATTAAGTTTGTTCATTGCGTTGGTGAGAAGCATTCCTATATCCGATAGAAATTGTATCTTTTTACTGAATTTGAGATTTTTGCTGTCAAAGATACTTTTGATATTGACAGCCTCAAAAAACATATCCAGCTGGCAATCCAGCGCCCTTTTCAGATTCGAAACTGCTCCCACCTTCCCTTTAACCGTTGTGTCTCTTAAATCTATATCTGCAAACTCTAAAAATTCTTTTGGCGAAATCTCGTAATTTGGCATCCTAAAGTTAATGGATGATGCACAGTCTAATTCATATTTGTCGCAGGCTCTGATAAATTCTATCATATCTGCTATACTGTTTATGTATATCATTTATCCCCCTTATCTTTTGCTTCTATATATTACTTTTCCGGTAAAACAGAATCCCTAAACCGCCAAACACAAGTGTGCCTAAAAGCCAGGGGATACCATTTATAATATTAAGATATGCCGGGTGGCTAAAATATGCGATGTTCCCATCAATGGCGCATTGATCATATCCCCAGGAATAACTAATAGTGATAAGTGCAAATGCCCAAAAGAAATTGGCTGCCAAAATCCATATCCACATAAAAAATCTCCGCGTTTTTCTCTTCATATGTATTCTCATTGTATGTTCACTATCGTTCCTTCAGTTTTCTTATACCCAATCAGAAAAAGTTACAACTAAATCACATGCGTGTACTCCCTTTCCCATAAGTTGCAGTACAATTTTATAAAACTTTTTTAAAACAATATTACTCAATAATGGTTCCAGAAATTTTAATTATAGGTCTTTCATAAGCAATATAGTGCCTGCTATGTAACCACAATCCCATTGTTTAAAATCCTCTTCCCCGAATCTAAATAAAGGATGCTTAAATACACACCCCCACCCATCAATATCGAATACAGGAATTTTCTGTTCCTCCGGCATAGAAATAACTCGTAAAGAATGGGAAAAATTCATACCGAATATTTCTTCATCACTGTATACTTCTTCCTGGTAATCTGGTATAGAAAGGAACTTCCCACACATTAAAAAATCCAGTGTCCTACTATAAATCTTCCCGCCAGTCAATTCCCCATCACTTGGAATATTATGAACTTTTTCTATTACTTTTGCTTTTAATATGTCAACACCTACGGATATAAAAAAATTTCTCTGTTTTTCGGACATCTCCTGAAACATAGTTTTATTGGCATTCCTATCTTTGGCGTAGTCTTTTCTCTCATAAAGTTGTTTCGTAGCTTTAATATCGATATCCATTTTCCATGGGTAAAAGTCGAATATCATGTTTACTATCTCCTTAGAATTCTATTTTACGGCAGATAAGCAGGAAATTTATTACTAATCCAATCCATGTTCCCAACGAAGGGAACGACCCTAGCCTCGTCCATTGTGCAGTCTGATAAGCTATTTCAATCCACGTTCCCAGCGAAGGGAACGACTGAAACACCTTCGGAATATTTCTGCATATAATCGATTTCAATCCACGTTCCCAGCGAAGGGAACGACGACGATAATTCTTTTATCCACCGGTGGGGTGGAATTTCAATCCACGTTCCCAGCGAAGGGAACGACAGGATATTTCGGACAAGCCATATGTAAAATACGATTTCAATCCACGTTCCCAGCGAAGGGAACGACGTACTGCAGACAGGGCGCTGTGCACTGCCTATATATTTCAATCCACGTTCCCAGCGAAGGGAACGACTGCAATTATGCATAATTATCTCATTGAAAATTGCAATATATATAGTCACATTGTACACATTTCACCGAACCATGGCAAGTATATCCTTCCTCCATACCTCATAGCCTATTCAATATAGCATACTTTCTAGTGCGAATCCCCCTGCAAATTTCTGTGCACTTGACATTCGCACTAAATCTCTATTAATTAAAAACGAATCTGATTTTAATCTCTACCGAGTTTCCCTCGCGAGCCTCGACCATATTGTGGAGATGTCAGCTACTCCTCAAAACTATTTCAATCCACAAGGCTCTCGCGAGCCTCGACCTCACATCATGACTCCTGCTGTATTTACGGGCGATTTCAATCCACAAGGCTCTCGCGAGCCTCGACGCTGCAGGCCGATTTTGCGGTAACTGAGGATTTATTTCAATCCACAAGGCTCTCGCGAGCCTCGACAATATCACAACCAAAAGTGTCAATTTTTATCCAATTTCAATCCACAAGGCTCTCGCGAGCCTCGACGACACAACGATAAAATTCTTCCCAGGCACAAAACGGATTTCAATCCACAAGGCTCTCGCGAGCCTCGACAAAGCACCCAGCCGCAGCCAGATGCTTTATAGGGAATTTCAATCCACAAGGCTCTCGCGAGCCTCGACATGATAGGGCAATAAAATTAACTTTATTAGCATAAATTTCAATCCACAAGGCTCTCGCGAGCCTCGACTGTAAGAAGTAGGTTAATATAATTAAGATTTAAGAAAATTTCAATCCACAAGGCTCTCGCGAGCCTCGACTTCAATCTTTATGCAGGATCTGCTTATATCAAAAATTTCAATCCACAAGGCTCTCGCGAGCCTCGACCAAAAACGTAAAATGACCGAACACTGTATGCAGAAATTTCAATCCACAAGGCTCTCGCGAGCCTCGACTCCATGCCAATTGATACTATGCGTTTGCTTAAGAAATTTCAATCCACAAGGCTCTCGCGAGCCTCGACCACCCGGTAAACCAGTCTGCTATGTTAAGCATCAGATTTCAATCCACAAGGCTCTCGCGAGCCTCGACTGCAAAAATGCACAATTTCCAAAGCAATATCCTTCTTCTAATTATATATTTTTACAAAAAACGATTTTAAAACTTCAAAATCACCCTTTTTCAACCCCCAAAACACCCCAAAACCCAGTGCGAATCCCCCAAAGAAATCATGTGCAACTCACATTCGCACTTCGTGAATCCCACTACGATCGGACAACCAACAGGCACTCATCAGATAATCAGCGGGGCCTCTACGGAAAACGTTTCCTTTGCGCCAATATGTTCTATCTTTCCCTGGTAATTATTTCCCAGATAATAAAAGCGCAGGCTGTCCTTATCCTTATCAATAATCTCCTCCAGAATATGCTTCACCTCTCTGCATTTTCCGTAGTCCATCACACATTCAAACACCGAGTTCTGAACCCGCTGACCATAATTTGTGCACTGCTTTGCCACCTTGCGGAGCCTGGCTTTTCCGCCTGCATCCTCTGTATTCACGTCATATGTAATCAGTACCAGCACCTTATCACCTACTTCCACATAAATGGCGGATAACCGTCCAGGTCTCCCCGTATAAACCGGGCCAGAAGCATTGCCTGGACGAAGGGAACCAGTCCCCATTCCACCGTTTCTCCCAGATAGGGATGCTTGATTTTCTCTTGTTTCCGCTCCTGCCACAGACTTAGAATTTTCTTTCTGGCCTCATCAGACATGTAGACCGCACCATTTTCCTGCTTTTCAAAGTCTCCTGCATCTACCACCTTTTTATTAATCAGGGACAGGACGAAACGGTCTGCAAAAATGGGGCGCAGCTCCTCAATCATATCCAGGGCAAGCGACACTCTTCCCGGCCTGTCTGTGTGCAGAAAACCAACGTAGGAATCCAATCCCACCGTCTCCAACGCCGCAGCGGTCTCCCGGGTAAGCAGTGTATACACGAAGGAAAGCATGGCATTTACATTGTCCAGAGGCGGTCTCTTTGTTCGCCCGGAAAAAGAAAATCCGTCCTTTTGCTGCAAAATCAATCCGTCAAATACAGAAAAATATCTTGCTGCCGCCTCCCCCTCATACCCCCTTAGTTCATCAACTCCGATAGCATTTCTGATAAGGGAAAGGCTGTTGTTCAGCTGGTCGGAAACCATCTGGAATTTCTCTGTATCCACTCTCTGGGGATGATCTCGCAGCGCTCGATTTATGACGCTTCTGCTATTATAAATCTTCCCTGTCAGGCAGTTTTTCGAAATCGCCAGCCTCATAGTTTCCTGGTCTGCCATCCGGTACTGCTGCCTGCGCAGAACCACATTTCCTTTCGTCTCCCCCACAACTCTTGCAAGAAATCTGCCGTTTTGCGTGAGAAACACCAGGGAAATATTCCGTTGGGCACAGGCTCCCATCAAAGCTGGGCTGGCTCCTGTGTATCCAAATGCTACAATTCCTTCCAGATTGTGCAGGGGAATGCGCACCTTGCCGCCGTCCCCTTTCAGAATCACCACATTTTCCCCATCCAGAGAAAGATAGGCATCGGGAGACGTCACATAAAGGGTGTTCAGTAATTTCTTCATCTACTCTCCCTCCTTCATGGCCTTCTCGAAATAACGCTCCACCGAAACCGTTTTATTTAATCCGGGAAGGCACACATCTGCCATGGAACAGGATCTGCACGCTTTCGTCTGTTTCACACGAGGCGTGTACTGCTTATCAAAAAGCTCATGCATCTTTGTAAAAGAAGCAATGACTTTTTGCCGCAGTTCCTCGTCAAACATAACCTCCTGCCGCTTCTTCGGCTCCCCATAATACAAATACCCTTTGGGGATTTCACACAGCAGCATTTCCTCCAGGCACATGGCCTGGGCACACAGCTGCAGCTCATCTGCATCGTGGGTTTTCGGCTTTCCCCGCTTATATTCCACCGGCACAGGCAGATACAATCCTGCATAATTTTGCAGCGTCACCCCTTGCTCATTCCGATGAAATTCCACCACATCACACACACCTCGGATCCCCAGCGTCCTTGAAAAAATCGGCATGCCTCTGGTAATCAGAAGATTTTTCCGCTTCTCTGTTTTCTCCTGATTGTGGGCATTTTCATGCATAATCATCCCATCAATGGTGAAATAATTCTCCTCCCACTGCTGTTCAATATGAATCAATGCCCACTGTCTGGGACAGAACGCATAATGTTGGATTCCCGACAGCATCAGGAAATCATTTTCATCATATTCCATCATAGATTTCCGGCTCCAGACCTTCCAAAGACTGAAGAGTTACCTCATAGTCCTCAAAGCAGCCGGGCATGCCATTCGCCGATTTTTTTTCCTCAATCTTCAAAGTACGGTGAACCTTCGCAGAAGAATACTGTCCCATGGGACAATTATGCTTCCACCAGTATACCTTCACCACCTCCATACTGCCGTCCGGGCGCGCCGAAGAACAGTCATTTTCAAACAACGTAATCAGCGCCTGCTTAATCATTTCTGCATCTTCATCGGAAAATCCCGTCTTTTCCGCCAACTGGTGATTGATACTTCCCTTAAATACGTACAAACCGAACTCTACGCGGTGCTTCATACCCATAGTATCAGAAGAACGCTTGCCATCCTTGGTTGGCTCGCTGTTGGTACTCTTTGTAATCTGCTGATCCATAATATCCACCGGGGATACACTAAAAGCCGGATGAATGGAAACCGGGCCCCGCACACCAACCGACACTCCGCTGTCCGCTCCCTTAAATGCAAACACCTGCCCAAAACTTCTCACATCAATCCATTTTTCACAGGCGGCCTTTGCGTAGGCTTCCATATCCTTTGCCTTCTGCGCTGCCTCCAGCTCCTTACAATTCTTTGCCCGGTCGCTTAAGCTTCTGTATTCATCCGTGTAATGGCCGTCCGACTGCACAAAAATCTCTTCCCCCATATCCTGCAGACGGTTGCGGATTTTCCGCTTAATGCACACATCCGAAATCTCACCTCTGCCGTCAAAATCCTCACGCGGGCGATTTCCGTTTAACGGGTCTCCGTTGGGATTGGCCTTGTTTACCGTCACCAGCACTGCAAAATCGATTTTGTTTGTAAAAGTACTCATCATTTAGTCCTCCTTCTCGCTTTCCTTACTCTCATTTGTTCCCCATAAATAGCTTAACTCACAAGCATAACCCAGCAAAAATTCCGCCCCCAGCGGCCTCGGATCTGAATACTCATCTGCCAAAAATAAATCGTATATCTCCTGCTCTTCCTTCTGGTATTTGGTCTGCAGTCCCGGATTTAGTTTGCTCTTATAAGGCAGCAATTTCAGGCTAATCAGCTCCCAGGTCTGCTGCGGCCGCTTCACAATCTGGCTCATAAACCGTGTCACATTTGTCTCTCGTTTTCCTCTTTCACTCTCAGAAAACGTATCATACTCCACCTTATGTCCCACTGCCATCAGCCGGCCATAAAGATAGTCCCTCACTGTTCTGTTTCGGTCAAGTGCCATAACATTTCGCCCCTCTCCTTCTTTGTATATCATTTGTCTGTGCAGCAATGCACAGGTCACCTCCAAGACCTTCCGGTAATTATAATCGCTGAATTTCTGCGGTTCAAAGGCTCTCTGAACTGCTGCCCGCACAATCTCCGCCGGTATCTTTTTCTCACCGGTGATGCATGGAATCAAGGACTCAACCACATCTCCCATGCGCTTTGCATCCAACTCCAAAAGTCCATTCCGCTCCACTCCATAAGCCGCTCTAGCAATATCCTCCGGAGACGGTGCCATAATCACAGACTTTATTCCCTTTTTATAAGTCATCCGCCAGCTGCACTCCGCATGCCAGGACTCCAGCCGTTCCAGAAACACAGAACCTGCAATCTTCTGATACAATCGAATTCCCATACGTCCCGGTGTTGCCGCGTCCAGGGACAATATGCTGATATCTGTATCCTTTGTTTTAATATCTGCATACTTTCCGGATATCGCCTCCCGCACACGAAGGGCATATTCCTGGTCAACCAACGCCGGGACATCACTGTCCTCGTACAACAAATCCGCCGTATCCAACATCCAGTCCGGCACATCCAGCAGCACCGGATTCCACACCAGAATACACAAACCATACCGGTTATAGGCCTGCCGTTCAATCAGCCATTTCAGTGCATTGTGAGCTTTCTGGGATGTCTCATACCCGATTGACATGGCCTCTTTTTTGCCTGTAAAACGTCCGCGATACGTAAACCCGCTGCTGTCATTGGCCGATATCAGCTTCGCCTTATCTGCGCTGTGGCGGATTTTGGAGGGCTGTTTTTCCGAGCACATGGTATATTCTCCGTTGATATAATCAATATCCCGCTCTCCCTGAATACTCAGATAATATTGAATGTAATCATCATAAACCGCTTTCTCCTTGAAGATTTCACCGGTTCCCATCACATTGATATCATTGATGCAAAACCGCACAAAAGCATCTGTCTGGGCAATACCTTCAATCTTCGCATTGGGCACCGGATTCCTGCCTTCATCCACCTCCAAAATCCCTTCGGATATCAAATCCTGCATCAATGTTCCCTTGCTCAGATACTGATAAACTGCTTCCACATACGGATGGCAGCCATGTTCCTTCCACTCCTTTAACTGTGCAATATAGGCATCGTAATATTGCTGTGTCTTTTTTCCCGGCACAAACCGGGCATAATCTCCAGCAACATAAATCAGCTTATCACACAATGGATGGGGCGCAATCCCGCTGGAACGGCTTCCGGAATCCTCCGTCACCGGAATAATGGTCACCGCCCGGGCTTTCTCCACCCGCCGTGCGCCCTTGTAGGCTCCGTTTAAATCAATCCCCACCTCAATCTGTGCATTCTGCGTGGAATGGGCAATGGGAAGAAGGATTTTCCCAAACTCGTCCTCCTTTCCCACGAGATGAGCCGACTTGTCATAGGTCTCATACAAATCCTGCAGCAATCCCAAATCACTTCACCCCTTCCTGCAAAAACAGTTCTTCCAGATCCTCCACCCCCTGGCTGTTGTGGTCATCAAAATGATTCATAGACATATCCCGCAGGGTTCTTCGAATCTCACACGCCTCCGGACGAACAAAATCAATAATTCCGTTTTTCATAACCGGCCGCCAGAATCTCGCCGTCAATTTCCCCCGTTCCTCCTCCCGAACCGCTTCATCGGGATAGGTCAGACCATGCACCATGGTTCCAAAGGAAAGTTCTGGAATCTCATCATAAAATCCCTTCTCTTCCATAAATTCACATGGCTCCACATACCCCTGGCATTCTCTGGTTCCAAGGAAAATATCCCTGCGTCCGCCCCGGTCCACCATTCGCTTCGCAATGAAAAAATGCTTGTTTTCATTGCGGTCATGGGCCAGCTCCGGACGGTTCTCATTCCACTCAAAATGCGCCTGCACATGATATTCCACATCCCGCACATAGGTATAGATAGACAAGGTATTCCCACCGGTATAGTCAATGGGACGAACCGCCTGTGACTCCGTCTGTATAGGCTTCATCACCCGCACCCGGTCGATTACCCACACCAGGGTAGGCTTCCAGTAAATGCTTTCGGTGATTCCTTTCAGGGCCTGATAGGTCGGCACTTGATAAGAAAATTTCTCACCTCCTGCTCTGGTGACCGGGTCAGAGAACAGTGCCCTGATTCCATACACCTTAAATGTAATGCTGTTTTCTTTCTCCATGTAATCCCTCCTTATATGTCCATAAAATCAAGCTTTTTCTCCATTACCACTCCCATCTCCTCGTCATAAAATCCTTCCTTCAGCGCCCATGCACCTGCTTTTTCCAGGAACTGCAGTGCCTCCAGATTTTTCATTTTCTCAAACTGATAACGGTATAAATTCACCGTAAATCGCTGCGCCTTTCGAAGAATCTTCTTACATTCAGCCGGTGTGCTGTGGAAACTGCATAAATCTGCAATGTATTCCCTTCCCTTTTCATAAGGAACCAGAATGCTTACCGTATCACTGTCAATCGCCTGAAAGCAAGCCCCGGCCGTTTTAAATGCCTGACAAAGTTCCAGTTCAACCTGACGTTTATCCCTGTATGCCGCCATTTTCCCGACCCTGTTTTCGCTTAGCAAATCCAGCAGCGTAAAGCCCTTCTTTTCTATGGGATAACGCATCAGCTTTTGTTGTTCCGGGTCGTAATAATAATGGTTGTAGTACGTATTCAGCGCCTGTGGAGACAGCAAATCATGGTCATAACGCTGCGGATTCTGCTGAAAATCCTCCACCAGCTTTTCACTGCAGGAAGCGCCTTTCACAACTTGTTTCTGATGGCTCATATTCTCTTCTTTGTACCGAACCAGATAGACAACGCCTTCCTCCGACTCTCCGTTCCGGTTGCATCGTCCTGCTGCCTGTGCAACGTTGTCCATCCCCGCATAAGAACGAATTACACTGCAAAAAGACAAATCCACACCAGCTTCAATCAAGGAAGTGCTTACGCAAATCATTCGCTCGTTTGTCGAACCTTCCTGAATTGCTTCTAACTGCTGCTTTAAATCATGAATTACCTTCAGGCGATGTTCCGGACACATGTTGGTGGTAAGATAGACAATGCGAACCGGTTTACTGCTGTCAGCATAATATTGCTTTAATTCAAGAAATAATGCCCGCACCGCTGCCTTAGTATTTAAAATCGCCAGTACCGACCGTTCCCGCCCTGCAATGTCCGCCACAAACCGGGAAAGCTGCGAAGTGTCCAACCACCCCTTCTTTTCCTCGATTCTCACGCGCTTCAGACTGGCGTACAGCTTCGCTGTATTTTCGATCACATCTTCCGGACGCCCCAAATCAATCGGTGGTTTCACATGATGTAAGACCGGCTGTGTAGCCGAGCAAAGAATCACCGTCACATTCCAGACAGCGGACAAGTAATTCATCATCAGATTGAACATACAAATCATATGAATGGGCAGCGACTGAATCTCATCTATAATGATAATCGAATCTGCCAGACTATGAAATCTCCGCACAGACTGGGTACTGTCTGAAAACAAGGTATTTAAAAACTGGACAAATGTGGTCAACACAATCGGCACTTCCCAGTTTTCCGTCATCTGCCGATATCGGCTCCCCTCCAACTGGGATTCATCATCCTGAACCACGTTGGAATGGTGCTCCAGTAAAAAATCTCCATCCCCAAGCACATCCCGGAATACCTGGGCATTCTGCTCCAAAATACTCAGGTAAGGTCCTATGTAAAAAATTCTCTTTTTTGCGGTCGGTGCCGGATTCTCCGGTTTCTCCAGATTCTTCTGAATCTCCGAGTCCTCTATTTTCCCAAACCTCTCGCGCCGCGTCCCGGCGATATGGTTCAATGCCAGCCGTAAACCGCTTAAAGTCTTTCCGCCTCCGGTTGGGACCGAAAGGCGATATATCCCGGTTTGATTCTCCGCAAACCGCAGGCACTCATCGGCGATATCCCGGCGGATTCGCGAGATATGAGTGTCTTGCATAAACTTTGGCTGGGCAAGATATCCTTCCATCTTTCTGCAAAGCAGCTCCCAGTCCGTAAACTCCCTAGCAAGCTCATCCCGCGTGCCGCAAAACACTGCGGTATCTGTCCGGTCAGCATCAATCAAAATCGACAGGAGCATTCGCTCTATCATCCCCTGAAAGAAGCTTTTTCCATAATCATATCCCGACGTTTTCCGGATGAATACTGCAATCTCTTCCTGCGCTTTTGCAAACCGATCATCCAGTTCCTCTGCCTTTATCCCACTTTTCTCAAGATTTACCAGAATTTCATCATAATCCAAATCTTCCAACTTCTCGATACGGGTTCGGAATGCTTCATCTCCCTGTGGGCTAAGGCAGTCATTCAAGCCATGGTGGGAAAGAATGGCTTCAGCCATCAACTGCGCCGTCAGCCTCTGCAGCTTATCGCCTTTGTAGTATCGCTGATACACATAAATGGCACCAGCAGAGCTGTGGTTCACCTCGCCTTTCCGAACCTTTTCCGGGTGGTCTATGGCTGTACGGATGTAATCCTCGAATTTTTTCCGCCATTTCCCCAAGTCGTGAAGCAGCCCGGTTAAGTATGCAAGATTGCCCATACCGAGGGGACAGGCGAGCTTTTCTGACAACGCAGCTGTCCCCTGTAAATGGGACAGGACGGTCTGTTCTGCTCTTGTTTCCGCATTGATATGGGCAATCATAGCATCTCCTCCATATGATGTTTTATCCACGATGAGCCCCCCGTGCGCAGAAATAACAACCGTCTGCTTTCATGTACCCACGACGCCTAGCCTCTTGCACAGCTTCTACGCCGTTGCTCCAATAACCTAAATCTACACAGTCATATGCAGGACAATATGCACAGTCGGCACGATGAACCTCATTGTCATTATTTGGGTTCCCTTTTGTGTCCAAATTTAAATAATATCTTATCATGGTCTATCTCTCCTTTTATTTTACTACTGTTTTTCTAAAAAAGATAGATGATAATAGACACCTTATTTCCATCATACTCCTTTCCGGTATGTGATTCTCCCGAAAGTGGTTGACCATTTGACAAAAATTATATAAAATTATTTTATCGAATGGTTTAGTTGCGAGCTAATTCTTTCGAGTATTACCTGGCAATCCCAATTGCCGGGTAATAATTATCACTCATCATACATCTTCTATAGATTTGATGTATTACTGACATTTAATTATCAAGTCTTTTGCAACAATGCATCCCCTTTATATTTTTCATTTTTCAACATTTTCTGAATAGTCGTGACATCCCAGCTTTCCTTTCCTGTTGCCGTCTTTATCTTCTGTTTTTCCAGCTCCTTCTTAATCTGTGCAAAGGTATACCCCGCCAGATATAAATCGAATATTTGTTTCACTACCTCTGCCTGTTCTGAAACAATCTCCAACTCCCCATCTACACACCGATACCCCATAAATGCCTTATAATTTGTAAAAATCCCCTGTTCAAAGTTTCTTGTAACCGCCCATTTCATATTCTCACTCATATTTCTGCTCTCCTCTTGCGCCACCGCACCTGCCAGTGTAATATAAGCCTCAGCTTCGGGATTCATAGAATCCAGCTTTTCATTTTCAAAATACATAGAAATACCCCTTTCCTTTAAATATCTAACTATGTTTAGAATTTCCAATGTGTCTCTTGACACTCTGCTCACCGATTTGGTGAGTATGTAATCTACCTCCCCAACGTCCGCCTGTTTTAGCATCTTTTCTAACCCTGTACGCCCTTTTTCCGTAATCCGCTTTTTCCAAAATCATAAAAGATTCCGGCAAATTCCCAATCCGGATGATTCAATATCTGATTCATATATGCCCATATTTGTCGGAACAGACTGGCTCTCTGTTCCTTACTCCTTGTACTAACACGACAAATAGGCCGCTACCCTCAATCGTTTTGGTTCTTTGGGCGGAACAGGTATTAATCGGATTTTCTTCACAAAGCATTCCCACCTCCCCATAAGAAAAAAGACGTAAAAGCATCTTCGCCCTTACGTCTGCATTTCCTCTATACTATTTTGTATCAGTGATTTCCTCTGTTATCGATAATTCTGCATAACTTTCCTCGCCATCTGCTACTCTTCGCAGATATTCCAATCCACCATCCACGCTGCAACCACCGCAGGAACAGGTCTTAAAATCATGCACCGATTTTGACTGAATCACCTTTCCGCTGCAACAGGACAATGGACTCGCAGTGCAGTGAGACGGATATTTTATACTACATGGCAAAAATATTTTCATTACGTAGTGGTGGAGTAAATTTCTACGATGATTCACCCCTCTTACCCCTTTTGAAGGAAAATCACCCCTTTATGATTAAATTTACCCCTCCCACCAAAATCACACTATAATTAAGTAAATTTAATTTTATTTTTGTTTATCATATTCCAACGCCCTATACTCTCTTTGCAATTCCTGTGACAGTTCTTCTTCACTTGGAAGATATAGCTTATACTTTGAAGCAAAAATCTGTGTTTCATTTTCCGGCAATGTATACTTTACTACAGATTCACTTTTATCTGCACAAAGTACAATTCCTATCGGTGGATTATCTCCCTCATTCATCAATTCACGTTCGTAATAATGTACATACATCTGCATCTGTCCTAAATCCTGATGTGTCAAATCTCCAATTTTTAAATCAATTAATACAAAGCATTTCAAGATGTAATTATAAAAGACAAGATCTATTCGGAAATGCCGCCCATCAAAAGTAATTCTCTTTTGCCTGGCGACAAAAGAAAACCCTCTTCCCAATTCCAAGAGAAACTTCTGCAGGTGAGTTATCAGCGCTTCTTCTAAATCACTTTCATAAAAATCAGCAGCCGGATTCAATCCCAGAAACTCTAATACATATGGATCCCGAATAATATCCTCTGGTACTTTTGCAGGATCCAATTTATGAATTTCTTCCGAAACTTTTTCTTTATTCTGACTGGAAAGCAGTCTTTCATAAAAGAACGAGTTAATTTGCCTTTCCAACTGCCGTGTACTCCAATTCGATTTTATTGCCTCTTCTGTATAAAACTGACGCATATTTTTTAAGTTCGCAACAGTAAATCCTTTTCCAAAATCATTGGTCATCTGTTTTGATAATTCCTCTATTAGTCTGACTCCATACTCAGCTTTATCCTCACCACCCTGCTGCTCCACAATACTCTTCCCTATATTCCAGTATGCTTCTACCATTGCAAAGTTTGTACCATTCACTGTCAGCTAATCTCAAGCAAAACTATAAAGATTTCTGCGTTCCCGGTCCTCTTTTCTATAATGATGAATACATACTACTAAATCAGATGGATTTGCCCCCAGCAATTGATAGGAACAAAATACGGCTTCTTTTATGGTAAATCACTCGTATATGGAAGATTTTCATCATATTTATTTTGACTTCTTTTGTAAACAACACCTTCCTTTCTTTCCCATATGACTTCTCCGATTAATGGATTCTGTGGATAATAAAAACTTAATCTTGTAGTCTTAAAAAGCTGAAAATCTCTATTGCTTATAGGATATATGCTTAAACTACTGCGGTTTTTATTTTCGACTTTTTGAACGTCATAAGCCAACATATTGATTGTGTTACCGCCGATTTGTTGTCTTTCATCAATTACCGTCAATTCCCAATCTGCAGAAGACATTGTAATATTCCACTTAAAATCTCTGTAACCGCATAATGAAGCAATTTTAAATCCTCCCCCAAAATAACTGGCATGATCATTTGATGTCGCTGTTTTTATTGATGCTCCAATATGTAATAGTTATTCATAACTGAAATTAACATCATCTACCTGTCCTTTGTCCAATTAATGCCTCATACTTTAACTGATATGCCAGCAGCCTTGGAATATACTCCGGCGGAGTTCTTCGCCCTGCCTCCCAATCCTCCAAGGTCCGAAGAGGAATTCCAGTATGATGCGAAAAATCTCTGCGACTAAATCCAGCCTCTTCCCGCAAATTTTTTATTATTTCCGCTGTATTCATATATTTACCTCACATTGCGTGTTTATTATTCTATTTTATCAAATATTCCGTGATAACGCAATGCGTGGTCTTGAGTCTTAAGATGTTTTAAGTTGTTAGGGGCAAAAGAGTACATGTCAGGGGAACTTTATAATGAACGAGTCCTCACCATACTCAAGTATATCAATATTTCCCATCCGGCATTTACTTCAGTGCACGAATTATCTGCCTCTGTAAATTTCCTTATATTTTTCTGGCAATAAATCCTTTATGTATCTCCACCCGCTGTTGTCTTCCGGTATCAATTTTCTCTATAATATCAGTCATATCCCTGAAGTACAGACCCACATTCCGGGGGATATGCGCATCGGAAGCTGTCAGTATTGATACTTTGCCTTTTTTCATTATTTCAAGCATCCTCCGGTTCATTCCAAGCTGTCTATCTCCGTAATTAATTGCCAATCCGCTGCTTTCTTCAATATACATCCCATTCCTTCTCAGTTTTCCTGCAAGCTCCTCATACATTTCATCATAATTTCCAACCGGATATGCACCGAAGCACTGCAGTGAATTTGGATGAGCCAAGCCGGTAAACAGACCGCTGTCCGCCAGCTTTAAAAGAAGTTCATAATAGCGGCAATACAGTTTATGTAAATCACAGTCTTCTTTTTTCCAGGGCTGGCGAAGGTGGCTGAAGGCCCATCCGTCTATAAAATGCACGGCTCCTACCAGAAAATCAAAGGAATAGCTATTCTTAAGCTTCTCTATTTCCTTCTCATACTGCTGAGAATAGCAGACCTCCAGACCAAACCTAACCTTCACCGGAAAACTCTCTCTTCTCATTTTGTCGGCAAAAAGCAAATAATCAGTCAGGGGGCGTGATTTCTCCAGCTTTTTACAATACCAGCTTTGCTGGCAGCCATTATATTGGAACATTTCCGAATATAAAGAACTGCATTCCCTGAAAATATGGGTATGTTCCAGGAAATAAATTTCCCGAATTCCTCTCTCCTGGGCATAGAAAATGAACTCCTGAAGCCATTCCCTTGTGTAAGACCCTTTTTCCAAATGTACATGGGCGTCAATCATGGGAAAACTCCTTTCCATATTCTATAATTTCCTCCAGGATAGCCTCCCGGTCTACAAGTGAAAAATCAGTGGTATCCACAACAATACGGGGACCGTCTGCACAAAAGCTGTCCATTCCACGCTCCCTGATTCCCTCACAGAAATTTTCATACGACAGGACCGGCGCAGGACAGGATTTCCCTTCTTTTTCCGGATAGCAGTCATTGACTACATGGCCGCGGTGTCTGTCGGGGCTTTCATTTCTTGCCAGGAAACGCTGATAAATAATCTCGTAATTTCCGGTCAGAACCACCGTGACTGCATGATAGGAATATTTTTGCAATAAGAACAGAATACCCTCCCGGGAAATATTCTCAAAATTATTTTCCAGGATAAACGGCCGGCCGCATTTCATCAGCTGCTGGGCGGTATAATACAGGATGTTCATGGCGGAGATCCCCAAAGCTACTTTCTCACTGCGGGAGGCAAAGCCCACATCATCGAACAGGATTTCTTTTATTTTATCCTTTGAGAGCATCGGAAGCCGGAGTCTTTCCGCCAGGAACTCCGCCATGGTGCTCTTGCCTGACGCCGGGATGCCTGTCACTAAAATACAATACATATTCTCTCCTAACCATATTTAAAACATTTAAAAAAGTAAACCTGGAGCATATTTTGATATTTTCACCTATCGTCCCTACCTGAATATATCAATGAAGCGGGATTGTAACAACAATCGAGTTTTCTCTAAAAGTAAATGCTCCCTTTCCGTATGTTTCAATAATCTTAGGCACACCACGACCTGATTTTTCACTAATATGAAGCTGCAGAAAGATTTCTGATAACTTTTCATTTACAGGAATCGATTCCCCTAAGAAAAAGCCTTCCATAGTCTGTGCCGGCGCCAATGTTCCTCTTGATAAGATTTCAATCCTATCTGAGAATACAGAAATCATTGGCTCATTTCCACTTACCCAAAGATTATGCAAAATGGCATTTATGATTGCCTCTCTAAAGGCTTTGTTATCGAACAGTGGTGTTTCCGGACGTTCTACTACACGCTCACTCTCATCTGTCTGAATCAAATTCAATACATCCGCATCCCTTAAAACATCCTCCAAACTATAGAGCAAACAATTATTACCAAATTCTCTTACCGAAAATAAGTTGGAACCTTTGGTCTCTCCTTCAAAAATTGACACTCTTAATGGGAAATACGAATTATCTGAAAGCAGCTGTGCCAGAAGGTTGTATTCTCCATCTTTATTTCTTAAACCCAAATTCTTTTCAAAGGTCTTCACATTTAGCACAATCCCTTTTGAACCATAATATCCAAATAATTTTGAAAAGGTCAGTTCCTGATATTTTGCCGGTAACGTTTCAATGGTCTCTACTCTTCCGTCTAGAATTTTAAACAGCTGGATTTCCCTTTTCAATATTCTTAAAACTTGTTATCGCTCAGAGTTCGACTTGTAATGAAAGAAACCGATGAAATATACGGATTGATGTTAAAGCCATCTTTTCATTTTTGTCTCGTTTTATCCACATGAGAAAAACCATGTTGTCTACAACGATACATGGGCCGCAGCAATCCTCCCCAACATATATCCACAGAATTCCCCCGCGGCATTCTCCTCTATCCACATTTTTTTCTCCCCGGAATAGCATTCCAGGGCTTCCAGAATCAGGCCGGTATATTTTTCATCCACATTCCTTACTCCCCATTCCCCTCCAGCTTTCTTGGAGAGGACCAATCCTTCCTTCGCATACCCCAGCATACGGCACAGATTGAGGATTACATAAATCGGATTTTCACGGATGTCCTCTCCGGTGGATGCAATATCATTCATGATACTCTCGAAATACATCTCCCTTGGCACCTCGCCGAAAACCTCCGAAACGGCCGCTCCCCACAGGCATATTCCATAATGGCGGATAATCATGAAATGTCCCGCCAGATCCGGATCTGTCCCCTTCATATTCCGAACATAATCCCCGGGATTCTCCTGAAACCATTTTAAATGCATGGGAGAAAAATGCAGTTCAAAGGGAATCGGATGCACCACCTTTTCACAGCAGCTGCGTTTCACTAGGCTCATTTCAATCCCTTTTTCCGGCGCCAGCTCATTCAGCCTGACCGTCTGTTCCATAAGCTGCAGCTTCTGTTCTTCTGTCGGCGCTTCCTCCGTTACGATAATCAGATCAATATCGCTCTTATCCGGATTAAAGCATCCCATGGCAAGGGAGCCGTGCAGATACACTCCCGTCAAATTCTCCCCAAATATTTTCCGGCTTTCCTCTGTAAGCCTGTCCGTTATCAATTGATAATCCATTTTAACTCCTGTCCGCATGCTCCGCACGCCTGCTGCCTTTTCCGGGCCTTCAGAAATAACCCTTATTTTGCTTCCTCTTTCCCATTCCCATAGATTCCATAAAGCCCATCCACATACCTGCTCACATTCCTGTCATACTCCGGATAGGAATATCCCCACACCGCCGCACATTCCAGCGCCGTTTTCCGGAACAAAGCATGGCAGGTGAACAGAGCCTTCCACATATTTTCATAGGAATCCTCTCTGTAAGTGCTCATCAGCATGTCCCATGTTTCCTCCGCCAGATACCGGCTGATAAATTTATAATTCTTTCCCACGCTGAAATCAAAACCATATTCCATGCCCACCTTCCAGGAAAGCATTCGCAGTAGTTCATTCCGCAACAGATGCAGATGGTCAATGGCGTATAAAATTTCTCCCCGGCACAGACCCTTGGCAACATAAATTGTCAGGTTCCAGAACTCATTGCAGCAATCGTCAAAGCTGCGCGGGCCTGGTTTTTTCAGCCAGTACTCCTGATCGGAGGGAACTATTTTTTCAGGCACCCTGCCGTCCTTATCGAGCAGGATGGTCCGAAGCCCGTCCCCCTGCAGATAATCATGAATTTGCTTCGTCTCCAGCAGCGTCAGATCCATTTTATTATAATCGTCAAACAGAATCAGATAGGAATAACCTTCCTCCTCTGCCGGAAAAAGCTCCATATCCTCCGGCTTCTGCATCATGACGATACTCCCGAAGAAAGAAATCCAGCCATCATCTTCCGTGAATATACCGATATCGTCCACAAAATATGTAATGTCAAAGTCCTGGAAGGAATCACGGGGGATATTTTTATTCACCCTTGACCCCTCCATGCCCACCATGCGGATATGCTCGTTATCCCGTGCAACTGTTAAAACCAAATCCATAAATTCTTCCGGTGTCCTCATATTTTCTTCCTTTCTTCCATGCTAGTTTTTTTATATCCTGCAGGCAGCGCAAGGTTCTCCGTTTTACCTTCCCGGACTCCGGGGCCTGCTCTTTTTCCCGGGCGAAGCTACCGTATTCTCACCTTCCAGTCTTCCCCGTCCACAATGGATTCCCCTTCCTCCACATGGCCTCCCGGCAGCGTATAGCCCTTCCAGTCCTCTCTGACCCGGTTCTGCAGTAAAATCCTGTTTTCCCGGTATATCAGACAGATAACCGTCAGCTCTATATTTTCAGTCCTTGCCATATTTGAATCCTCCTGTAAACGTCAAACACACTTTCCTTTAGAATAGCACGGCCATTTTCCCTGTGCAAACGAATTAGTATATTTATTCTGAAGATCCTGGCTGCCCAGGCTGATACCGGATGCATTTTTCTGCGTTATTTCGCCCTTTACCGGATTTTTTCCAGCTAAACCAACGGTAGAATTGCAGATTCGCCTGTAAATCGGTTTCTTTCAGCCTTCAGATATATTATCCTGTAAGCAAAGGTACGTCGGTACAACAGAAAGGGCACACGCTGAAATGAATAATGAAAAAATGGGGAAGTTAGTGTGAAAGAAAGTAGAGGAAAACCATAAATGGACGCACTTGAATAAGCTGT
>OLQH01001056.1_pt1 | contig 24634 bp, 23 predicted proteins | sample 1672671 | NCBI WGS metagenome assembly OLQH01 (sample SAMEA3136712, study PRJEB25190) | human gut metagenome
CTTCTACGCTACTTTCACCATTATGCTTCTGTCTCCGTGGCCCCCGTGAAATCACCGACACCTGGGAAGAAATCTTTGCCGCCGAAGCAGACTGAACGTACAAAGATAAGTATCAGGTATCTGATTATAAGCCACTCGATCTGGGAAGCGAGGGTATCATTAATATGCAGATTGCTGGGTTTGACGTGGATGATAAGGCAGATGGTAGTGGCAAGGCGCCGATTACCTGGATTGGAAGAGAATTATTGAAAAACAGTAGAAGTACGAATGGATACAGATGGGAGACTAGTGCCGTCCGTACCTACTTGAAAAATGTTATTAAGCCTCTTATTGCGGAGAATATCAATAGAAGAATTTTAACAGTGGAGAAAAGCCAAAGAGGTTTTACAGATGAGAATCCATATTCTGTTGTTACCACAACTACGGAAGATGATGTGTGGATTCCAAGCAGAGAAGAGATAGTTGATGCGGGTTGTAAATACGAGACGTTATTTCCTAATGATATTAGCCGTATTAAGGAAAATAAGACATGGTGGTTGAGATCAAAGGGAAGAAATTATGAATTTGAATCAATTAATAAAAGTGGTGGTGTAACTGCTGTTTCGTCAGGAAATGCTGCAAATATTGTACTTTGCTTCTGCACCTGACAAGAAAGGAACACACAATGCTAATCCGAGCCAGGCCGCACCCGCGGTCTTTTATTAAGTCTTAAAATCCAGAAAGGGGACAACACATGAACATGATACTGAAAGACGGGACCACAATCCCAATCGTAGACGGCTCTTACACAGGGGCCGTCGTTTTGATCGCTGAGAGCCAGCAGGCCGTATTTGACACCTGGGCGCAGCTCACCCCGGACAACCTCACAGGGGTACTCATCACCAAGGATGATGATACCCCGCTCCATACTCTACACGGGGCAGTAGTGGACAGTATGCAGGCGGTAACTAATCCGGATGGTACGCTGACGGCCCATTTTTATCTGTCCGAGACCATCACCGGGGACGTGCCTACAGATACAGAATATGTCCAGGCTGCAAAGATATTACTGGGAGAGGAGGTGTAAGCATGGGAGTAATAGAGAGAGCAAGAGAGTTACGTAGCCAGATCGAGGATAACGCCGGCGGTATGAGTGATTACATGGCTTTGCAGTATACAGAGCTGTTCGAGGCCTGGTCAGATGGCGTGGCCTATAAAGCCGGGGACCGGGTGAGATACAACGGTACACTGTATAAGGTGCTGCAGGATCATATCAGCCAGGGAGACTGGCAGCCCGACTCGACGTCGAGCCTGTATGCCAAGGTACTCATCCCGGACCCTGGAGTTGTACCAGAGTGGGAACAGCCCGACAGCACCAACCCATACAGCAAGGGTGATAAGGTAACACATGGCGGTAAGACGTGGGAGAGCCTGGTGGACAACAATGTGTGGGAACCGGGAGTGACCGGCACAGAATCACTGTGGAAAGAGATTGTAGAATAAGAAAGAGTGAGGTATATGAAGCAAATGGATAAAATAAAGGCGTTTTTTACACTGGCAGCCAGCTTCCTGTCAAGCTTGCTGGGGATATTATACATACCGGTTATATTGCTGGTGCTGAGTAATATCATTGATTACATCACAGGCTTGATGGCCACCCCGGGAAGAGGGGAAAAAATCAAATCTTATAAGAGCATCCGGGGTATCATGAAGAAAATTTCCATGTGGATATTGGTTATTGTAGGAGCTATGATAGACCAACTCATAAAATATTCGGCTGATGCAGTTGGGATGGTGATGCCATTCACATTTCTGGTGGCCTGTGTGGTTGCGATATGGTTAATATGCAATGAGATTATCAGTATATTGGAAAATATAGCAGACATTGGAGGGCCGACACCACCGTTCTTGAATAAAATTGTTTCATATATTAAAGAACAGACAGAAAATAAGGCAGATATAGATAAATCAGAGGGCGAGTAAAATCGCTCTCTTTTATTTTGCGCCGGCGCAACAGCCGAGAAAGGAATATGTATGAAAACATTAAAAATCATTGATGTATCAGAGCATAATGGAAGGATTGACTGGGAAGAGGCCCGCAGCCATATCGACGGTGTGATTATCCGGTGTGGCTACGGTATGGATCAGGCAGATCAGGACGATAAATACTGGAAACGTAATGCCGATGAATGCACACGCCTGGGCATTCCGTTTGGTGTATATCTGTACTCTTATGCAGACACAGATGCAAAGAGCCGGAGTGAGGCGGCGCATGTCTTGCGTCTGATCAAGGGGTATAAATTATCCTATCCGGTGTATCTGGATTTGGAAGAGGAGAAAGACGGAACTCGCCGACAGGCTGTCAGAGGTGCCAGAATCTTTGCTGATATCGTAGAGGATTCCGGTTATCAAGTCGGAATATATGCTAATGAGAACTGGTATAAGACTATCATCGGCAGCGCCCTGGACAAGTACACCAAGTGGGTGGCAAAGTACAGCTCCAAAGCCCCGGACGTACCGGATGTGGACATTTGGCAGTATACAAGCTCTGGGAGCGTGCCGGGGATTTCGGGCAAGGTGGATCTTAATTACTGTTATAAGGATTATGTGGGAGATGAGGCACCGGTAGACAATAAGCAGGAGACATCTATTGGTAACTCCGTTATCAGGGACGGACAGATACACTGCAATAATTTTACCGGCGCCGGGATAGCGGTTGATGGTTATGACGGACCAGAGACCCGCAAAGGGGCGGTGATGGTATTACAGACAGGTCTTAACATGAACTACGACGCTGGCCTGGATGTAGACGGTATCCTGGGAGCCCTGACATTACAGGCCCTGGGCAATCATTACGTGTGCATAGGTGAGTGCCAATATATGGCGACGGCGCTCGAAATACTGCTCATGCTTAAAGGATACAATACGCTGGTGGAGTGCCCGGGCAGCTTCGGCGCTGGCCTGGATGCGGCAGTAAGAGCATATCAGCGTGATCACGGTCTTACTGTTGATGGTATTGCAGGACGTAAGACATTTATGAGTCTGGTTGCATAATAATAACAGCCTGGCTCGACGTCGAGTCTGTAGCATAATAGTGCCCCGGTCATAGCAGATCGGGAAAAAAAGGGGGCCAGCCGTAGCCGGTCCCCAGGATCGAATTTTGCACAGTGTATGTGTGCATGAATATAATATCATATATATTGTCTATTTGCAATAGCAAAATATAAATAATGGCCGGTACCCTTACAGCACCAGCCAACAAGTCGAATCAGAGGCTATCCATTCCTCTGGTTACAATTTAAGCTTACTATACAATAGGTAGAGATGCAATATGTAGTCGCAGACGTTTTTCGACATTATATGTGTGGTTATTATTACCTATATCATAAATGTTTTGATGTGTAACCCCATTCATATGTCATCAGCAGCACAGAGTTGGCTGCTTCCCCCAGAAGTCTGTAATCCACTCCTTCATATAGCAGTCCCGGCTGATCTGCGGATACTTTCGGGGCCAGGGCCACGGAGACGGTAATGCCGATGGCGTTCATTCTCTGTGTCAGCCTGCGTACAAATTCCACATAGGCAAGGCGGTCTTCAGCCCTGATATATTCAAAATCCACATCTACTTCAGAATAACCTTTATTCTGCACTGTTCTCTGTATATTTTCCATGAGATTTTCCTGAACCTCCATGTTCTGGGCAGCAATGGTCACCAGATTACTGTTAAAGGTTCCGGCCTCTGTAAAAGGCGTTAGCACAAAAACACCTTTTGTGCCGTAAACCCTTGCTGCAGCCAGAAGAGGTTCATCATCAATAGGGATCAATTCCCCATACTCGGTAAAGCCATAGGAGAAAATGGACAGATATCCCAGATAGGGGAGGGTTTCTCCGAGAAGTCTCCTGTTAATAAAAGGATAAGCATAACCGTCCGCAGTCAAAGGCCTATCCCTCTGGTTTTGATAACCGATAACCAGATATTGTCCCTGCCGGAGAAAGGGCTGGTCTGTGAGAAAAGGATTATTCCGTAAGATCTGCAGCGGGGAGACTCCGTACCGGTCTGCAATGGAAGGTATGGTATCACCGTAGATGGTTTCGTGGATAACATCCGGCTGGAGGACAAGTAAGGCCTGGCCTACGACCAGGTGGTCCTGCTCGCTTAATTGGTTATCAAAAGAGAGGCGGCTTGGCGATACGGCATATTCTGCGGCGATGGAGTTTAAGGTTTCACCTTGGGCAACAACATGTATACTCATAAAAACAGCCTTTTCTTTTAGTCTATGTACAGAATCAAAAAAGTTTAACTTACCTTTTCTGACAGGGTAACTGACAGGCTGCTGAAGACACAGGAAACTTGCAGGCAGGCCCAGTGTAAGCAACAGTTTGGGTATATAAATGAGAGTTAAAATAAAGTTTTAGTAAAAAGGTTGAAAATGTTAAAAATGTGGTTGGATTTGAAAAAAATCAGTGCATCTATTGTGATACTATATAAAAAATGGAATAAATTTTCCAGTTAATAGTGCAAATGACAGGAAATAGAAATGGAGGAGGATTGGGGATTACAAGAAGTGAATAAGAAATAAAGAAATATGAAGGAGGAAAAGGTCAAAATGATGAAAAAATGGAAAGCAGGAGTTTCCATGCTGATGGCAGCAGCTATGATCGTGGGAAATATCTCTGCAGCTGTGCCGGTTAAAGCGGAACCCGCAGCAGATCTGCTTGTAAACGGAGGATTTGAAGAAGAAAATTTAAACGGATGGATAAAGAACGATTGGTGTATGAGCGGAGGGGCATCCATGGAGAGGGTCGATGGAAGCACTATCCAACCGGCCGAGGGAAACTATTGTCTGAAAGAAGAACCGGCTCAATTCGGCTCCCAGGTCACCCAGGATATTGGGCTGACTGCGGGAAAAGATTATTGGCTCACCGCACAGATTTATCAGACAGTATCCGGTTCCTATTCCATTGGTTTTCATGAGAATGAAGGTAAAAACGGTGATCCGCAGTTTTCCATTGAACCTCAGAGTGAGGTGGAACAATGGGTTAAAGTCGCTGTACGCTTTACCATGTGGGAGAATGCCCAAAAGCCAAATCTCTATACCTGGTTAAATGCCCAGTCGGGAACCGCTTATGCGGATGATATAAAGCTGTATGAGGCCCCGGATCTGTCCTCTCTGGAGGAACAGATCGCCAATGCCAGGGGAAAGCTGGGACAGACGGATGTCTACACCGAGGATTCCTTGGCTGCGCTCCGGGAAAAGACCGATGAAGCGGAAACATACACAGATGCGCATTCCTATGGAGCGGCCCAGAAGACACAGGAAGATGTCAATGCCATGGCAGGAGAATTGGAGACGGCTGTCAGCAGTCTTGAAAAACAGCAGGATACCCAGGAGCAGACAAATCTTCTGACAAACGGAGATTTCTCAGACGGCTTAAACGGCTGGGGAAAATGGCCGGAGAGTGCTGTGATCACCATAGATGAAGAGGAGGGTGTAACCCACAGCTCCTTTAATGCGGCCTCCGCGGCAAACGGGATCAACCGGAATGTGGATGGTCTGGAGCCGGAGGCGTGGTATGAACTCAGCGGAGAGGTTTATGCGGATAACAAGGGAGCCATCTCCATTGCCCAGAAAAAACCACAGACAGACAAGACAGATAAGTCCTTTGTTGTTAATGAAAAGATCAATGAGTGGGAAATGATATCTCTCAAATTCCAGATGCCTGCGGGCCAGACATCAAAGAATATAAGTATCTGGCTGGATAAGGGAACAGCGAAGGCCAGAAATATCAGGCTTGTAAAAACAGACGGCCCAGGCAGTCCGGATAAACCGGGAGATGACTCTCTGATCACCAGCAGCGAAACCTTTTATATTGATGCCCAGAACGGCAATGATGAGAATGAGGGAACTTCCCCGGATACAGCGTGGAAGACATTTGCCAATACCAAAAGGCTGCGCCTTCAGGCAGGAGGAAAGCTTCTGCTTAAAGCCGGCTGCACATGGAACGGAGAGCAGCTCAGTATTTGGGAGGCAGCAGGAACCCCGGAAAATCCTGTTCTTTTAGGCCGGTACGGAGAGGGAGATGATCCCATTATCAACGGAGCAGGGAATCCGTGGCAGACCGATAAAAATGCCCCGAAGCAGGATGTGGCAGCGGTTCATGTTTACAATTCCAAATATATCACGGTCCAGGATCTGGAAGTCACCAATACGGAAAAAGATGAAGCGGACCTGGTCAGTGACAATGCCAAAAAGAAACAGAGCCGATATCTGCTCACAGGTATCCTTGTTGAGAATCATGACGCAGGAGACCTGCCGGGTGTTGTAGTGAGAAACAACTATGTACATGACGTGAACGGCTACATGCAGGGCGGAGCACAGAAAGGTTCAGGAGGCCTGATCGCTCTTGTCACCGGAGATGCGGTTGAATCAAAATATACGGATCTGACCATTGTGGGCAATAAAGTGGAGAATGTCTGCCACGAAGCAATTTACATGGAAAGTTCTTGGGCGTCCAGAGTGTTGGTTGGCGGCAGCGGAGCACAGGATGCAGGAAAAGGAAAATGGGTAGGATGGCCCAATGTATACGTTGCAGAGAATTATGTCTATGATGTAGCTGGTGACGGTATTGTCCTTATTAACGCAGACGGCGGTATTGCGGAGAAGAACCTTGTGGTAAAAAGCTCCAGCGAGGACTGGGACTACAGCAGAAACCCTGCCCATGCGGCAATCTGGATGTGGGACTGCAATAATGTGACTATGCAGTATAATGAGGCAGCCCATACGGAGAGCTATCAGGATGGTATGGCTTTTGACTTTGACTACGGCAACCAGAACGTAATGTACCAGTACAATTACAGCCATGACAACAAAGGCGGATTCTGGATGGCATGTCCGGGACCATATTATACAGTAAATGCAGTTGCCAGATACAATATCAGTGTTAATGACGGCCTGTTTGACGGCGCGCGCATTATGCGTATCGGCGAGCGGGGAAGCATTGGGCACCAGGTTTACAACAATACTATCTACTGGGATCATGATTATAAAGTCAACGCTGTAGAGCAGGCAACCTGGGGAACCGCTCCTTCCAGCGGTACAGACATTTACAATAACATTATCTATGGAAACAGCGATACCTTTGTGAATAATGAAGGTGTAACATACAGCAACAACTGTATATACGGTACCATTGCCGATGTCTATCCAAAGGATGAGGACGCGGGTGTTATCATCGCTGATCCTCAGTTTGAAAATCCTGAAAATTATACAGACGGCAGTTTCTCCGATGGAACTGTGACTCTGGGAAGTGCGGAAGGATTTAAGCTGAAATCCACATCACCCTGCATTGACGCAGGTATTGACTATATGGATCCGCCCCAGGAGTCCTTAAAAGCAGTGGAAAGCGAATTAGTTAAGACACAGATCACCATAGAAAATAAGGACTATGCCGGAAACCCTGCACCTTACTCAGAAGGAACGGGAGCAGCACTGGTAGATATGGGGGCATTTGAGTATCAGGGTGAGAGTACAGCCCAGAGACCTGAGGTGGACAAGTCCTATCTGGAGGCGCTGATAACTATGGCAGAGGAATATGATGAAGGTGCATTTGACGCTGCCACATTTGCGGAAATGAAGAAAGTGCTGTCAGCAGCCAAAACAGCCATGAACCGCCCTCTCGTCACACAGGAGATGATCGACAGTTATGTTGGAAGTCTGGAGAAGGCAGTGCAGGCATTGGTGAAAAAGGAGGATATCAAGGAAAATACGGCTGAGACCGCAGACAATGTTCTGGAATCTTATAACTCGGAAAATAAAAACGCGGATTTTGAGGCCGGAAGCCCAGGAGACTGGGGAAACTGGCAGAGTATAGTATCGGTGGTAAAAGGTGATGCACACAGCGGTGAATACAGCCTGAAAGTAGACCAAAAAAGTGTGGGAAATACTGCCTATTCGGAGCTGGGAGGAATACCTGTAACACCAAATACAGATTATATCCTTGAAGCATGGATCAAGTGCAGTGCATCAGATACTGGAAAAGTTGCTGTAGAGGCCAAACACCATAACAACGTCACCGGCAAAGGCGACATTAAGCTTGGAAACGCCCATCCTGAGTCCGAGACAAGGGGGGGAGAGTGGAGAAAAGCACGTTTGGCATTTACAACACAGGGTTACGATAAGATAAGTATCAGCATTAACAGTGACCTGGCATCTGTTCAGTTGGATGATGTAAGTCTGTATGAGAGATATACCATAACAAAAGAAAATCTGGATACATCAGCAGTGGATAAGGCCCTGAAGCTGGTGCCGGAGGAAGAAGAAACGGCCTATACAGAAGAATCCTGGAAAAGCTATCAGGACGCGGTGCTGGCAGCTAAACTGGAAAAAGTAAATGTAGAAGCTACACAGCAGTCCTTAGACAAAGCAGCCAATGCTCTTGAGGCGGCATTCCGTGCTCTGGTAAAGAAAGCAGATGTTCCTGTCTTGGACAAAAAGGCTCTGCAGGAATTATATGATGCCCATAAGGATGATAAGCAGGGGAACTTTACAGATGAATCCTGGAAAGCGTTCAGGGATGCGCTGGCATATGCCAAGGAGGTTCTGGACAACGGAACCGATCAGGCGAAAGTAAATGAGGCAAAGACAATGCTCGAGGAGGCGCTTAGCGGTCTTAAGGAAAACCTGGAGGAAAAGACAGACAAGAGTGCCCTGGAAAAACTGTATAATGCCCATAAAGATGACAAACAGGGCAATTATACAGATGAGAGCTGGAAGGCATTTACAAAGGCCAGAGAGAATGCGAAAAAGGTATTAAACGATGACGCCGCATCCCAGGAAGACATCAATAAAGCTGTATCCGCTCTTAACAGCGCCCTGTCAAATCTGAAGGAGAAGACAGATGAGGAAGATAAGGCGGATAAGAGTGAACTTCAAAAGCTTTATGACAAGCATAAAAATGATAAGCAGGGCAGCTATACAGATGCCAGTTGGAAGCAGTTCCAAAGTGCTATGGAAGCAGCCAAAGTTGTACTGGATAATGAGGATGCGTCACAGGCAGATGTAGACAAGGCTGTGGATTCTCTGGAAAAAGCAGTGAAGAATCTGAAGAAAAAGACAACCGGCACTTCTACACCTAAGAAGAATACCGGTTCATCCGGCACGAAGACAGCCAAAGGTGCCAAGACAGGAGATGAAACACCTCTTGCACTGCTCATGGGTCTTCTGGTATTATCAGGAGGAACAGCAGCAGCTATTGGAAAGAAACGTAAATACGGGAAATAAAAAGAAGTATGGGAGCTGTCTTGGCAGCTCCCATTTTCAGGAGTGACGGATGCGGAAAAAATATATTGTAAATATTGTTTTTGGAATTGTGCTCCTGCTTTTGGCAGGGTTGATTTTTTATCTCAGGTTACGAAAACCGGAGGAACTGCGCACAGTGATGGAGATCAATGGACAGGAGGTTGCAAAGGAAGAGTATCAGCTTGTAATAAAGCGGTACCAGGCTCAGGTAAAGAGTCAATATTCCACGGAAGAGGCCAATCAAAAGGATTTCTGGACAACAGAGAAAGATGGCGGGGCGCCTCTTGCGGCTATTATGAGCCTGGCAGAAGAGGATTTAATACAAAAGAAGACGGCTGCGTCCATGGCAAAGGAAAAGGGAATAGATGCGGACATGGACTATACCTCCATAAAAGCCTCCCTGGAGAAGGAAAATACCTCCCGCTCAGGAAAAGAAGATTCAGGTAATGTGACGTATGGCCTTTCTTCCTATACAGAAGGTGATTATTATCAGTATGTATACACTGAACTGGAAGCGCAGTTGATGGAAGTGCTGAAAAAAGAGCAGGATATTACCCGGGAGGAGTTAGAGGCTGCCTATCAGGAAAGCAGGGATGCTTACAGTTATGAGACGGGTGTGACCATGCTTATAGCTGAGACAAAATCTGAGAATGCTGCACTTCTTCAGGACGCTGTGAAATCGATGGAAGAAGGGAAGAGCAGGGAGGAACTCACAGAGGTTTTCCCGGATATAAGTTTTTACGAACTGGAAATGAACACTTTGGACACACAGGAGGGAAAGAGTGGTGTCTACAGTATACGGTGGATACTGGCCTCTGCCATGCGGGAGGGCGAAATAAGCCAGCTCTTCACTGCAGGGCAAAACAGCCTGGTCATGAAGTGCCTTAAAAGGGAGGATGATGGAGTTCTGCCTTTTGACCAGATAGAAGGTACCTTAAAGAGCCAAATGCAGACAAAAAAGGCATCAAGTGTTATAGAAAATGAGGTAAAGAAAGCAGAGGTAAAAGAAAAAAGAGGCAGGCTGGAGGCAGCGGCAAAGGAAATTCTTTTACAGCAGCAGGACGAGTAAGAGTCCCGGAATGGCTTCTTAAAGAGGCTGTTCCGGGGCTTTTCTCTTCTGCCCAGTAACAAATATTTAAGATGGATTTTACTTGCTCTTGAAGACGGATCTTCCCGGTTCGCTGTATACTTGTGCTGTAATAAAAAATCATAATTGATCCCAAGGAGGAAACATGATGAGAAAAAGAATTACAGCAGCCATTTTAACAGCAGCTATGTGCATGGCCATGCCTTTGACTGCCTTTGCGGCAGAAGATACTGTGTCCCAGGACCAGGAGATCAGCGCGGTGCTGACAGCAGATCCTTCCTACACTGTGACGATCCCGGCCTCTGTATCCATGGGGAATGAAGGCACCACAGTGGATGTAACAGCAGAAAACGTAGAAAACATTCCGGAAGGCAGGAAAATTTCCGTGACTATTGCGGGTACAAGTGCTTACAGGAATCAGATGGTGCTGGAGGGCGATACATCACCGAATACATCTATCCGCTATCAGATCATCTCCGAAGCAGGGGAGACCATTGAGACCACAGGTGATAAAGATCAGGCAAACGGAAGAGAAGTTGTGGCATTTACCGGAAACGAGACAAAGCAATATACGATCAAGCCTGTGATCGCAGGAAGATTTGAATACGGCGTGGCTTATACGGGAAGTATCACTTTCGGAATCCAGCTTGCTGACAACTAACATGCAGCACCTGTTATATGTGGCAGGAAAGGAGCTGACATGATGGGAAAAGGAAAACGGATGATGGTTCTGGCACTTTCTGTTCTGCTGGTGTGCACTCCCGTCTGCGTATACGCGTCCTCCAGCAGCCTTCATCTATATACGGAGAAGGATAAGACGGCTGACACTGTAAAAAAGAGCGCGGCGAAAAACAGCACGGCGAAAAACAGGACAGGCATAACCTCGGGCACTGCAGCCAAGACAGGAGATGACAGCCGGACAGCAGGTCTGCTGGCTGTGTGTCTGACGGCGGGATGCGTTATATACCTTGCGGCCCGGCAAAAGAAAAGTGGGCAGGATCTGCAGAAAAATGAGTAGATAAAAAGGATGAGAAATATGCAGAGTAGAAATATAAAGAAAGCAGCTTTTATTGTGCTGGGGATCGTTCTGGCTGTGAGCCTTGTGGTGTCCGTGGTTCTGTTTGGTAGAAAGACAGCCCAGGGTAAGGATGCCGGACGGGGACTGGTGGTTTCCTCAGACGTGTCCGACTGGGACAAGAATCTGGAGGACAAGTCAGGCGATACGCCGGGGATCAAAATACCCGGATATGGAGAGCTGACAATAGACCGGAATGCGGAAAAGTTTCAGATGAGCCTGGTAAATCCTGAAGGCAATCCCTGCTACTTTAAGTACACCCTGGAGATTCCGGAGACATCAGAGGTTTTGTACAATTCTGATTTAATAGAACCAGGCAAGGCCATAACAGAGTTTGCGGTGGAAAACCTGCCGGAGCAGGGCGATTATGACCTTTATATAAATATAAGTACATATTCCTTAGATGAGGATCTGGAATCCATGAACGGCGCCCAGGTGAAGACTATTCTGCATGTTGTATAAGATGTGAAAAAGAGGAGGATAATGTCATGATAAAAGGCAGAAAGATAATGACGGCAATTTTGACAGCGGCGGTGTGTGCTGCGTTTCCAATGGCAGCCCAGGCTGACAGTTCATCAGTGACAAATCTTACATTATTTGAATCCGCCGAACCGGCATACACTGTCACAGTACCGGAAAACGTTGAGGTAGCCGCACAGGGAAATACGGATGTGGCAGTTAAGGCCGAAGCTGTCAAAAATCTGCCCCAGGACAAAAAAATATCCGTAACACTGGCAAAGGGCAGCGGTGTGTTTGGAAGACTTTACCTGACCGCAGAGAATCCTGAGAACCCGGAGGGAAAACAGCTTACCCTTACCCTGTATGTAACAGGTACAGATGGAGAGCCTAAAATGGGAGCACTGGAAAATCAGATCAAGGGTATGGAGCTGGCTGCGTTCACGGAAGACGGAAGCCAGAACTATCAGCTCTCTGTTGCCCCAAGCCTGACACCGGTAAAGGGAGCGCAGTACAGCGGTTATCTTGTGTACGGCATTGAAATGACAGATAAATAAAATTTATTAAAAAAGTGCTTGACATTACTTGTCCTGCATGGTATTTTAATACAGGAATAGCTGCCGAAGACAGCAGGTGCCGTGAGGCATAAGGACAAAACGCCTGCCGAGGAAAGATTCATTCTTGCAATTATTAGGATTGATGAAGCCTCTCTGTCTATGCAGAGAGGTTTTTTTCGTACTAATCGTTGAAGTACCTTTCGATATATGAGCAGCGCAGCCTAAAAAAATAAGGAGGTGCACTAATTCATGGCAAAAGTAGAACTCAAAAAACCGGTCGTAGACGAGATTGCCAGCAGTATTAAAGATGCCGCATCTGTAGTGTTAGTAAGCTACAAAGGTATCACTGTTGAGCAGGATACAAAAATGCGTAAGGAATTAAGAGAAGCTGGTGTTACTTACAAAGTTTACAAAAACACAATGATGAACTTTGCTTTCAAAGGAACTCCTTGTGAAGAATTATGCCAGCATTTAGAGGGAACAAACGCTTTAGCAGTATGTATGGAAGACGCAACTGCTCCGGCAAGAATCCTTGCAAAATATGCAAAGGAAGTTCCGACTCTGGAATTGGTAGCAGGTGTTGTTGAAGACGCTTACTACGACAAGGCAGGAATCGAGGCACTTTCCAAAGTTCCTTCAAGAGAAGAACTGCTTGGAAAACTGCTTGGAAGTATCCAGTCTCCTATCACAAACTTCGCTCGTGTGCTTAACCAGATTGCTGAACAGCAGGGCGGTGCAGCAGCAGAGTAAGTCAATACGCTGACAAAGTCAGACGTACTATCAAATGAAAAATAAAACAAAAAATTGGAGGTAAATAAAAATGGCAAAATTAACAACAGCTGAGTTTATTGAAGCTATCAAAGAGTTATCTGTATTAGAATTAAATGAATTAGTAAAAGCTTGCGAAGAAGAATTCGGTGTATCCGCAGCAGCAGGCGTTGTAGTTGCAGCAGCAGGTGATGGTGCAGCAGCAGCAGAGGAGAAAGATGAGTTTGATGTAGAACTGACAGAAGTTGGTCCTAACAAAGTTAAAGTTATCAAAGTTGTTCGTGAAGTTACCGGCTTAGGCTTAAAAGAAGCTAAAGAAGTTGTAGACGGTGCTCCGAAAGTCCTGAAAGAGGCTGCTTCCAAAGCTGAGGCTGAGGAGATCAAGACTAAACTTGAAGGCGAAGGCGCTAAAGTTACACTTAAATAATTTCGCTTATAAGAATCCCCGGGAATGCCTGTGTATCAGGTGTTTTCGGGGATTTTTTACTGCCTGTGAAAGCATCTCTCTTTGATTGGTATTTGCCCGCCCATTCTACATTTCCGCAAACCATTTGTCATGGATCAATTCCCAGAACTTTCCGGAGTATTTATAATGTTTTGAAGTGTTAAGTCTGCTGAACTATAATTAGACAAATTAATATATTTTAAGTATGGATAATATATATGCGGACAGGTTGAATACAATCTCCGGGGCAGGAAAAGCTATAAGAAGATGGATATAATTATACAATACTGGGGTAATAAGTATAATAGTAGATTTGGTGCTGAAAAATAAAATATTTAAAAAGATGGGGTGTAGCTAATGACGGAAAACAGGGGTAATATGGAACATGAAAATGCGTATAAGGTTTATAAATTTGCGGATTATCTATTTGAACAGGAAAAGGCAGAGGCGACAGTAAAAAAATACACGACAGATATTTTGACATTTTATAAGTTTCTTGGGGCAGAACGGGAAATTGATAAAACAGGACTGCTGCGGTATAAAGACTGGCTCCGGGAAAATTACGCAGTTAACAGTGCGAATTCTATGATTGTGGCATTGAATTGTTATTTGGATTTCTGTGGAATACCGGAATTAAAGATAAAGGGATTCAGGGTACAGCGGCAGATGTTTCTCCAGCAAAATAAGAAAATGGAATTATGGGAATATAACCAAATGGTAAAGACAGCAAAAAGCAGCGGAAAAATCCAGTTATCCCTTATTCTGCAGTCTATATGTGCTACTGGTATAAGGATATCGGAACTGAGATTCTTTACAGTGGAGAACTTAAAAAAAGGAAGGATTCTTATAGATAATAAGGGGAAGATTAGAACCGTTCTTCTTCCGGAACAACTAAAAAAACGTCTTCTGTACTTTGCTGTTGTCACAAGTAATATTAAATCAGGACCTGTATTTATTACAAGGAGTGGAAAAATAAAAGACAGAAGTAATATATGGAGAGAAATGAAAGAACTGGCGGAAGAAGCAAACGTGAGCCATCAAAAAGTTTTCCCCCATAATCTGAGACACCTTTTTGCAAGGACTTTTTATAAAGCGACAAAGAACTTGGCGGCCTTGGCTGATCTGTTGGGGCACAGCAGTCTGGAAGTGACCAGAATATATACAACAGATTCTGCTTCAGAGTTTCAAAATATTATAGACAGCCTTGGACTGACAGAAAGTTTAACGGAAGCAATTTACACATAATATCAATTATGTTGTTTAAAAAAGTACATAAATTGTTTTTAATATAATTCAGTTTACGTCATTTGGAAAAATTTGTCAATATACCGTATACAACTGGCGGTTTTTGGTATAAAGATTTCGCAGTATAATACAGATAACCTATGCATGTATAGAAAGCAGAGGTTATTTTTCCATTTACATTTCAAATCGTAGTCTGTAAAAATCCCTATGGTCCATAAGAAAATATTATAAAAGAACAGATTACAACATAATTGATAATATGTTGTAAATATTTGAGTGCACAAAATGTTTATACAAGGTATGGAAACGGAATAACGTAAAGTTTTGAAAGGATATACCTATGGATAATCAAAATGTACTGAAAGTATATTTGTTTGGCAATATTTCAATTGAATTTCAGGGAAAACAACTGGCATCCAGAAAGAACAAGGCAACCAAGGCAATGCAGCTTCTGCAAATCCTTTTTTATAAATATCCGGATGGAATTGAGCGTCGGGAATTGCTGGATTGGCTGTATGGGAGGGGCGAAGTCTTGGCAGACCCTTCCAATAATCTAAGAGTATTGCTGCATAGGCTTAGAAAAATGCTTCAGGACTTTGGACTGCCGGGTGGAGAATGGATATACAATGACGGGAAACGGTTTTACTGGAAAAGTGATTTTCCGGTATGGGTGGATGTGACGGCATTCAACAGCCAGATCCTTTACGCGGATGAGGCAGAACAGGCAGGTGAAGGAGATGAGGCTGCGGTATGCAGAAAGCAGGCCTGTGACCTTTACAATGGAGATTTCCTCTCTGTTATGGGGGGAGAAGACTGGGTGGTCGTGAATGCTGTGCACTATAAGCAATTATATGAACAAACCCTGGAAAAATTATGTCTGTATTATAGAGAACAGAAAAAATATACAGATTTACTGCCGTACGTTATCAAGGCGTGTGAACTCTATCCCTTGGATGAATGGCAGGTATGGAAAATAGAATGTCTTTCAAAAATGGGCAGATATCAGGAGGCTCTGAAGGTATACAGGGATGCATCTAATCTGTATTTTGATGAACTGGTGTGTCAGTTCCGTGAGATGAGTCGTCAAATGGATTATGAGCCTCAGGAGATTACAGATTTTAAGCAGGAAATCCGTGAGAAGAAAAAATCCTTTGGCGCTTATTATTGCACAATGCCCAGTTTTATAGATGGATTCCGCATTATGCGCAGGATGATGGAGAGGAACGGACAGTCTATTTTCCTGATGCTGTGTTCGATCACTGACGGATACGGAAACCCTATGGAAAATAAGGAAAAGCTCAAAATTATGTCAGGAGAATTGAATGAGGTGATAAAGAACAGCCTGCGCAGAGGAGATGTCTATACAAAATGCAGTCCAAGCCAGTTTATGGTTTTGCTGCCGGGGATCAATGAGGAAAACTGCAGCATTATCAAAGACCGTATAGTAAAAAAGTTTTCAGCAGAGCATAAATACTGGAAAAATTGTATTCAATTTTATGTCTCATCTATTGTAGATCCCGAGGAATTGGAGTGGGATTTTTCTGATATGAAGTTATACCGCAGCTGATATCTTTTCAGCATTTTTTTGAATTTCCATGTAATGGGAGATGTTAATGGTTCATTTGCTATACTTTGCTAAAACAGATGATAAAAGAATAAGCTTGGAAAATTCATGCAGAGAGTGAGTGGGTGAAGAATGAAAAAATGGATAAAAAGAAGCGGCGCGCTTTGTATGGCTTTGCTGATGGGATTTTCAGTTCCTACATCAATATTAAAAGCGGATGCGGATATAATTATTGAAGAAGCAGTAGGCGCGGTGACAGGATTAAAGAGTCAGGAGCCTTGCGGACCGGGAGTGAACAAGGTATCAGAAGTACAGAACATAGAAGATGATGGGGCACAAACAGATGATTTGATACAAGCAGAAGATGGGGCACAGACAGAAGATGCGGTACAAATAGATGGTAAGGCACAAACAGATGGTAGAGTACAAATAGATTGTACAGTAAAAACAGATGGTTCAGAACGATCAGATGGTATGGAACAAGCAGGTGTTACGGTACAAACAACGGAAGAACAGAATGCGGAAGATGAGTCTGCGGAAACGGAACCCGGACTGACTGGTGTACAGGAGGGACTATCAGCTCCGTCAGAGGCAAAAATATTGGAAGCAGAAGTTGGAGATACAAAAATTGTGTTGACGGCGCCAGAGGGAGCGTTTGATGTTCCATCAGAACAGGTTTCTATGACTGCAGAATTCCTGAGTGAGAAGCAGCGGAACCTGGCAAATGAGCTGCTTAGTGAGAATTTGGCAGGTGATAACCAGGTTTTTCTTGGATATGTACTGTATGATATTAAATTATGGTATCAGGGTGAAGAGATTCAGCCCAGAGTTCCGGTGGAAGTCAGTTTTTTTAACACAGGTCTGGGACGAGAAAGAAATCTGGACGGGGAACTGGAACAATTTATTATCAGACTGGATGAAAAGAAAAAATCTGTAGAAAATGTAGCAGGCACGATTGAGGATGACGGTACCCTTACATTAAATGCCGATCATTTTACCAGAAACTATGGCTCTGCGGGCAGGGGAAGCGTCGAATGTGATTCCTTCTCATGGGGAGGCCAACCAGTGGCAGATCGTGTCAGGGGGTTATTTGGGTAATACAACCGACAAGAAGGAGCCGTCCTCAGGCAGTGATGTAAAAGTGCAGAAAAATGTGATCCCGACGGATACAGAAAATGAGTTCTATATATATATATCTATGGATAAAAAAATGAGCTGGAAAGAAATTCTGGATGCCAGCACAGTAAACCTGACCACACAGGGAAGCTGGGGCAGGGATGAACTCGGGAATGTGGTCAATGCGACCAGTATAGGAGGAAAGAAAGGAAGTATTAGTCTAAACGGAACAGGCCGCAGGTATACAGCCCGAATAACAATCGTAAAAAATGGGATGGTTTTGTACGTCTATCAACAAACAATGTTTGGGACAACACCAAATGCCAGCAATTGCACAGGATATTTAACCGGACTGCCGGGACTGCCCGGAAAAGCGGTAATCGTTGCGGAATCAACGAATTTGCATGAGGATGGTAATGGCAGCGGACAGATGCTGGAATTTACAATTGATTTAGATAAAGTACACATGGATTATTCTGTTGGAGATATCAGCCTGAACAATGTAACAGATCCAATGGGAAATAATATCCTTTATGAAAATGAAGAGTATGCGGATGGAAAGATAGAAGCAGATACTGGTTCGGCAGTAAACTGGCAGATTGCTGAAAATGAGCTGGTGGAAGGCAGCACTATAGTTACAGGCTCGGGGTCAGCGTCGCAGATTACCGGTTTTTATCAGAATATTGCACAGGCAGTATATAAGATACGGCTGGATGTGGAAGGTCCGTCTTTTGTATCTGGAAACATTTATGTAACGAATGGTGATACCATATTGTATTACAACAGGACGGATGGCGGAGTGGCAATGCCGGATTCTGATGCGCGGCTGTCCTTCACGGTGCCGGAGGTGAAGGGAACCCTGTACAATCTGCAGTTTACAAAAAAGGACAGCGAGACCGGACAACCGATCGAAGGAACTGAATTCCAGCTGAAAGGAATTTACAGCCTGTCCGAAAAGGAATATTCTGAGAAGGCAGTCTCGGATAATAACGGCACAGTCAGATTTAAGGATTATCCGTGGGGTACTTACAATCTGAGTGAGTTGTCTGCACCGGAGGGGTATGATATCACAGTTGAGCCAAAAGATTACACACTTTGCTACACAACAGATCCGAATGATTTGGAGAAAGAAAACAGCGGCGGGAACTATAAACTTAAACCGTCAGTGATCGGAAGCGCGGGAATTATTACGAACCGGCCGTGGGGAACAGCCGAGATTGAAGTGCAGAAGGTTGTTGAAAATCCGGAAAAGATGATCAGGAAATATGGGAACGATGTAAAATTTCCCATGGAGCTGAGCCGGTCAGATGAGAAGTCGGAATTAGTTGGAAACCCGGAGCTTTCCTTTGCACTGGTGCATGAGGAGACCACAAGGTTTAATTTGAAAGTATCATATTCAGGAGCAGTCCTGAATATTACAGAGGCATTGGATAAGATCAGTGTGGATGGAAATAACATAAGCGAATATTTTACTTTCAGGTCAGCGGTCATAGAAACACTGCAAGATAACAGTGATGCGGCAGGGTCTGCCAGTGCGGAAGAAAAGGGCACCGGCTCTGATATCAGGATATATCCCGGAAATAAGATAAAAGTTATCATCACCAATACCTATGTGCCGAAAGAAGGGCAGTTCCGTCTGAAAAAAGTAGTAGATGGCGGTAATCTACAGGAAAAACAGGATTTTGAAATAAAAGCGTCACATGAGGGTTATACCACATCGGTCATGCTGGCTGATAAGGAAATCAGCGGCTTCATAGTATTTGAAGACACACAGATGGTGTCAGTAGAGGAAGTTGTCCCATATGAGTATCAATTGGACAGTATTCAAGTGTGGGATGAGACAGAAAAGAAATATCTGAACGACAGAGTAGAAAGTGATGGGCGCGTGCGTGTGGAGCCTGATGATGATCTGATTATTGAAGTCCATAATACCTTTAGCCACCAGGGGTATTTTAAAGGAAGGGCGGATAAAGACAATCATTTCACTGCAAAATCAGTTCAACGGTAAAGGAGCATGGTGATAATGAATAAGAAGAAAGCAAGGAGTGGGATACTGGGAATCTCAGCGCTTCTGTTTTTAACTGTGCTTCTGGCAGGCGGAACTTATGGCTGGCTGAAGCAGGAAGCAGAAGTAAACAATGAACTGGCGTCTCATACCACGGAAGTGACAATTGAGGAAAAAGAAACAGAATTCCAGGTTGAGAGTAATACGACACAGGATAAACATGCTGCTTTAAAAAACAGCGGCAGTTCGGCAGTGCTTTTGAGAATTGCGTGCGCGGAAACCTGGGAGGCCAAGGGAGAAGACGGAAGCGTTTATCTGCTTTCCAATCAGGTTGGCGGCATTGATGTGGCAGAGAAAAATTGGACAGACCTGGGCGTGGAGAATGATGAGCTGTGGTTTGAAGGAAAAGACGGATGGTTTTATTTCAAGAAGATACTGCTTCCGGGAGAGACAACAGGTGACATACTTGAAAGCGTGACGTTTCCGTCATTCACAGGTGATTATGAGATTTACGGGGGTGCAGAGTATCATCTTGTCTTCCGGGCAGAAGTAGTTCAGGCCAGCACAACGGCAGGAACGCTTAACGCTGCGGAAGTGAATGCAGATGCGGCACGGACTGTGTTCGGCATGACGGTATCGGTTGACCCGGACGGCAGCGGTGTGACGTGGAGCAGCGCTGCGCCCCGGAACAGCGGGGAGGGAAACAGCAGATGAAATTAAAAAACAGGTATAAAATAATAATAGCGGTTTTTGTGTGTCTGTTTACCGCAGGAGCCACGCTGGCTTATTTTTCCGAAAATCACAGTATCCAGAATCGGTTTTCCACACTGACGCCTGAAATGCAGGTAAAAGAAAACTTTAATAGAGAAGACAAGTGGCTTCCTGGAGAAGAAAAACTGAAAGAAGTAAAGTTTAAAAATTCAGGACAGAGTGCTGCCCTTTTGAGATTCAGACTGGAAGTGGATACGAAAGATTCCGGAGTGGAGGGAAAAGATATTATACTTTGGGCAGCAGAAGATTTTCCGGAGTTCTGGACACCCGGAGGAGAGAATGCAGAAGGCAGGGTGACTTTGGAATCTGATACATGGTACTATTTTACCCGGGTGGCAGAGCCGGGTGAGACTACACAGGTGACCTTAGAATCTGTCAGCTTTAACAAAGAGCTGAGTAATGACAAAGCGCATGACACAGATGTATCAGGGAAACAAATAGATGTTAAAGTAAAAGCGGAAATGATACAGGTAAGCACAGAAGCAGCACAGACTCTTTTCGGGAGAACCTATACACTGTCGGAAAATGATCAAATCCAATGGCAATAAAAAACAGCCGCACCATAGATGGGAAATCATGGTGCGGCTGTTTTTTATGAAGCCGGACGGCTGAACCGTTACACGAATTTATTGTTTCAGGAACCGGGATTCAAAACTTTGCAGCGGAAGCGGACGGCTTAAAAGGAAACCCTGGACATTATTGCATTCCAGCCGGTTGATCACATCCATCTGTTCTTCTGTCTCTACACCCTCCACTGTAATGGAAATATTCAGCTCTCTGCAGATACTTGTGATGGAGGCGAGAAAACGCCGTGCTTTATCACTTTTATAAAGACTGTCGGTGATGTTTTTGTCTATTTTAAGCGTGTTGAAATCTACATCGATCAGGAGGTTCAGATTAGCATGACGGATACCGAAATCGTCAATAGCTATATTAAGTCCGTGTTCTTTCAGCTCTCTGAGCGTATTGTAAAAGCTTTCTTCTTTGGTATCCTCCAGAGTCTCTGTGATTTCAATCTCAATAAGATTCAGCGGTATTTTATATTTATCCAGAAAATACGATACTCTCTCCACAATATTAGGCCTGCGCAGAGTGTCCTTGGAAAAGTTTACGGAAATGGGCACAGGCTCAATTCCCTCTTCCTGCCATTTGGAGATATGCCGGCATACAGATTCCAGCACAAAAAGATCCAGTTGTGCTATGAGGTGATACTCTTCCAAGATCTGTACGAATTGTGAAGGCGTTTCCACCACCTTTTTATTTTTGTAATAACGTACCAGTGCCTCCGCGCCTGTCAGTTCCCGGGTTTTTGTGCGGAATTTCGGCTGGTAAAATACCTGGAAATTATTTGTGCGGATCAGTTCTTCCAGTTTAACCGGATCTTTCAGATTTAGTATATCATCCGTCAGACAGCGGTAACGTTCCGATACAGGTTTATTTCTGTAGAAGGCTTTTTTATCCTGATACATACGCTGATCCGCGATTCCCAGTATTCTGTCAAAATGAAGTTCCTGGTCAGTCCAGTGTGCGCCAACAGATACTGTAAAATCTTTTATCCTGGAAAAATCGTTGGTCAGGTTGATCAGACTTTCATCAAATTTAATACGGGGGATATTCTGGCAGACCACCACATATTCATCACCGCCCATTCGGTAACAGGAATTTGCAGGAAAGGATTTAAGTACAGTCTGTGCCATTTTGATCAAGAATTCATCCCCTTTTCTGTGCCCGTACTTGTCGTTTACTTCTTTCAATCCATTCATATCCAGGTAGATAACACCAACAGGTGCTGCAAAACCATTGTTGGAATCCATAATGAATGCATTCCTGTTTTTTAAATCTGTCAGTCCGTCGTAGCGGCTTAAAAAATCCAGCTGGTTAAGTGTGGTCTTTTTCCATAAAAAAGAACAGACCAGATAACTGAGCAGTGTGGCAAAAATTTCAGCTTTTGAAATCAGGCCTTCCGGAAGGTTTTCAAAAACCAGCAGGCCTGTAAACTGGGAATCTATCTGCAGAGGTACAAAAACCAGAGATGTGATGCCTGAAGATTCCAGCATACTGCGGCAGTTTATAAAAGGTTCTTTTAATTGGTCTTTTTTATTCAGGGAAATAGAGCACGCTTCAGTGAATGCCATCCCATTTTTTTCATGCAGATGGAACAGAAGAGTATAGAAGGCATAATCAATATTTTTTTTGCTGTCTCTGCCCCACTGACTGATGCATTGAGTTTCTCCGCAGCAAATCCTGAATATGCTGGCCTGCTCAGAGCTTAATGCGCCTCCTGCAGTTTCCAGTATCCTGGTAAGGATCTGGTCATCATCCTGGTTTGGCTGACACAAAAGTTCTGCGCATTTGATAGCAGCCGTATATAGGGTGTTATGGAGACTGTTATCGGAAAAATTTTGGTTCATGAAATGCCCCCTTTTCTTTTGCGGTAAATTAATATTTTAGAACGTGTTTGGAAATTTGTTTTGTCTGTTTTATATAACCAGTATTCTAAACATTCTCTCTAAATTCTAATACATGGACCATTAACGCTGAACATTACAAAAAGCAATCTTATAGTAATGCCGCATGGTTACCGGTAAGGGACGTCTGTTAGAAAACAGGTAAAAAATGTAATGGGAGGTGTTAATGGGGATAAGGATAGAATGGATTTAAAGATACAGGGAAATACAAAAAGAAACAGATATAAAATGGACAAAGCTGTAATGAGTTCTGTTAATGGAGTTGAAAGTAGAATGAAAACATAGGATGGTTCACTTAGGAAAGGAGAGATGCTTTCATGTGTCAGAAAGAAGAGGAAACTTTCCTGGTCAATGTAATGTACAGAAGAAATGGGACATGGCAGGGACAGGTTACCTGGGCACAAAGAAATGAGAAAAGGTATTTCAGAAGCCTGCTGGAGCTGATCAAGCTCATAGACGGCACCATGGAAGACCAGGACATGGGAAAAGCCCTGATAACAGAAAACTAAAGTTGTTATCTCGGTTCAAATAACAAATAAAAACAATAAAAATCAGGAGGATAAGGGTATGAAAAACAAGAAAGCATTGGCAGGCGCAGGTCTTGCGGCAGTATTAGTATTGGGAGGAACATTTGCTTATTTTAACCAGACAATGGTTGCGGAGAACAAGTTCGACACGGCAAAATACGGTTCCACTCTCGTGGAGGATTTCAAACCAAGTGACGGAGAGGACTGGAAACCGGGCGCTGAAGTTAATAAGGATGTGACCGTGGTAAATACAGGGGACCAGCCAATCGTTGCAAGGGTGAAACTGGATGAAACATGGTATCGAGGCGAGACGCCTGTTCTTATTAAAGAGAATAAAGCAGAAGATGGTGCGGTTTACGGAGAAGTTTCACAGCCGGATTCCGGTGAAGAGGGAAATACAGTAGCCGGAGCACTGGATGGTATTATTGAAAATGATGGTACAGTCGTAGTGAAAAAACTTGGAGAGAACTGGGTAGCCGGAGAGGACGGATGGTATTACTATAATGTGCAGATCACACCGGATGATCCTGAATCCGAGAAGTTCCTTGACAGTGTTCAGCTTTCCCCGGAAACGGATATGGGCGCCTTTACAAACAAAAAATATTACACAACAGCAGAAGAAAAACCGAATGTAAATGACCTGTCACAGTGGACGGCATATGAAGGTGACCTGCCGGATGATGCAACATTCAATATTTCCATTACAGAGATGAATCCTGAGGCCATGGGTTATAGCGATGCAGATTACACACTGAAGGTTACCATGCAGACTGTACAGGCAACAGATAAAGCTGTGAATGCGGTATTTGCAGGTATGCCGGAAGAGATTAAAGCTGCATGGAACCTGGAAAATGAGAACCTTTAAAAAATAATTGCAGCTGTTCGGTATACGCATAGTTACGGCCGGTGCAGTAAATGCGCAGACCAGATGGATAATTATAAATTATAAATGATCATACATATGGAGGATAATAAGATGATGAATAAAAAATATAAAAAAGCAGTTGCCGGGTTAGGGGCTTTAGTATTAGTTGGCGGTACATTGGCTTATTTCAGTCAGAGCACAACAGTGGAGAATGATTTCCAGACCGGTTCTTATGAAGGAACCACAGTGGAGAAGTTCAACCCCACAGACGGTGATGACTGGCAGCCGGGTGCAGAAGTAGATAAGGAAGTAGGTGCCAGAAACACCGGGGATTCGGCTCTATGGGTAAGAATTAAATTTGATGAGGTATGGGAAAATGCGGACAAAGAATTGGCTTCTTCATTAGC
>OLQH01001059.1_pt1 | contig 24525 bp, 19 predicted proteins | sample 1672671 | NCBI WGS metagenome assembly OLQH01 (sample SAMEA3136712, study PRJEB25190) | human gut metagenome
TGTGGATCTCCGCGCCGGTCTCCTCGTCCATGTAGCTGTACGCGTTGCCGCCGATATGGTCGCGCACGTCGATGATCTCCACCCTGACGCCCAAACGCTCCACGGCCTGCTGGGCCACGGTCAGGCCGAACAGGCCCGCGCCCACGACCACCAGATCGGGATACTCCACCGCACCAGTCATAAAAACAACCTTCCAAAACAGTCAGTTCAATTGCAAATGCACACTGCCAATGTGCGTTTCGCGTTCATGATACTCGCATACCACGAATGAACGCAGCCGATCCATACTCCGAGTTATTCATCTCCAAAGATTCTTGCCCACGTCTCCATGGAGGTAATCCCATAAGACTGGTATTGGGCAGACAATCGCTTCCAATTCTTCAGAATCTTGCGTGTAAGCCGATATCCTTCCATCATGCTCTTACGGAAACGTTTGTTGTCTCGCTTTAGCCATGCCACACCATTACCGTCTGGCGTGGTCACCAATGCTGAATTAACATGGTCAAAGGCAAGCCAAGTCCAAGCAGTATCGCGTGCGGGGATGGCCGCATCCGGACGAGTGGCTTTATCGGGATTGGCCTTCTTAATAAAGCTCTTCGCGATAAGGCCGACAGCCGCCTTGTACCGGCTTTTCATAGTCGATGGATGGTTCTTTGGCGGTTCAACCTCGCCAGCTGGCTCAGGGAACTCCTCAAAACTCTCCTTGGACTGAGCATCAGGATATTTTGCTCGCAGTTCACGCACTTCGCCAAGTTTCGTCGGCAAGCAATCTACAAGGTACTGTGGGCCTCGAAGAATATCCCTTAGCGCCATATGATGCAATGCCATGGCGGAGTACACAAACCGAAGCCCGAGACTGGCATCACCATACAAGGTCTCCACCAACATGCGAGGCGGCCTATCCGGATACGTCAACAATGCCGCGAGCCAACGGTTACGCTCAGTAAAGTATTCCTCCCACGAACGTGCTGGATCCTTGTCATGCCATGCTTGATGCCATACAGCCACACCTGGCAGGCAGACTGTGGGAAATCCTGCTTTCTTGGCACGAAGACCATATTCAATGTCATCGAATTTGATGAACACCGGCATGGAGAGACCGATTTTCTTCACAACCGCAATCGGAATCAGACACATCCACCACCCATTGAAGTCTTCATCGATGCGCTGATGACGATCCGGAGAGTCACGGAGCGGTTCCACAGAGAAATCATGGTTGTATCCCATGCTCTTGGACGGGTACATCCACATTCGTTGCGCATTGATCCGCTCACCTTGCGTATACAACATGGTGCGATTATCCAAATGGAACATGCCGCCGCCGACAAGAACTGGTCGCACCGTGTAATCAGAGAATTGGATTGCACGCAGAATCGATTCCGGTTCGCTGATGGCATCATCGTCCAACAGCAGCACAAAATCACTATCACCGGCCTTAGCCGTTTCATACATGCCTCGGGAGAATCCTCCAGAACCACCCAAGTTCGCTTGCTGAATGTATGTAAGCTGTTCGCCTAGATTATCGGCAACCTCATCAAAGTCCTTCTGATCCTTAACTAAGTCGCTGCCTTGATCCGTGCAATACACTGTATCCAAACGTTCGCGCAATGCCGAAGCACCGGCGATAGTACGCAATTGATCCATACAATATGAGGCGCGATTAAAGGTCGTGATGGCGATAGACAGGGTTGTCTCATGCTTAGCGGTACGCGCCTCACGGGGTACAGACCATGTAGCATCAGCAATGGTCACGGAACCATCAAGCGATTCCGCATCGAACCAGAAGTAACCGCCATCCATAAGACCTGTCATCGGCACGTCTATGCATACACGAGTTTCAGACTCCGAAGCCGTTGTCGTCTTCGTCGAAACCGGATAAATCAGTCCACGACCTGTGGAACGGAATACGCTGATTTTGGAGTTTCCCTGAACTGTCGCTTCGAATCGCACCGTTTTTACACTGGTCCAACGGCGCCAATATGCAGCGGGGAATGCGTTGAAGAATGCGCATCCAGACATGTGACCACGATTTTTCAAGGTTATAGAGGTACGCCCCGCAATTTCAAACGAATCGCAAGACACTCCTGCAGACGACCCGGCATTGCGAAGCAAGCGTTGCAATGTGGACTGATTCATGGAGCCGAATTCCAAACGGCGCATGTCAATACGGGAGTCCAGCGTGGTCTCCGCAACATGCGGACGAGTCCAATCAAGCGCATACAGCGGGAGAGTTTGCTCAGCGTCCTTGACCGGATACACAACACGCATAACCGTTTCCCAGGTGTTGTTTGCCCCGGCATTCTTCATAGAAGCCTTCTGATTCATGCATCCTCTCCTATCACCATGTGCGTTCATCTACTCATCGTAGTGGCTGCCTCGCACTTTGGACAATCCGTCTGCATAGTCAGTGCACAGGATTTGCTCGAATCCGAATAACCGTACGACGCCGGTTTTTTATATGACATTCCCGTCCTAAAATCAGAAGCGCGTACGTACATCAGTACAAAGGAGATGATGATCATGATTCTCAGAAAGAAAATCATTCGAAGCATCGCAGCCATAACCGCAACTCTTTCGATGCTTGCCTTACCCATTGCCTCAGCCAATGCGGAAGAGATCGTCTCACCGCCATATCCCGAATACACTGGCTGGGTTGTTCAGGATGGTGAGCATTATTGGTTCGATTCCGGTACCATGGCACGTTCAAAGGAAATCTACGATCCGAGCAGTAATGCCTGGTACTGGCTCGACGCAGATGGAACAATGGCACGCAACAAAGATGTTTATCAGCGTTCCAATGGTGGTAAATGGGTTAGGTACGATTCCAATGGCCATATGATCAAGGGCGAGGATTACCGATATGGCGGCTGGTATTATTTTGACCAGACAACCGGCGCTATGGCCAAAGGTATGAAGTATATCGGATCCAATGGCGGCAAATGGGTGTATTACGACTGGACGACCGGCAAGATGGCGCACGGCGAGCAGTATGTGAACTATGACGCGCAGCATACCGGCTGGTACCTGTTCGATCAGTACACCGGTGCCATGTTCCACGGCGATACCTATATCCGATCCAATGGCGGCAAATGGGTTCGCTATGACCGAGTGACAGGAAAGATGGTCAAGGGCTTGCATTATCAGGATGGAGCCTACTATTACTTCGACCAGACCACTGGCGCCATGGCGCATGGACGCGTGTGGGTGCCCGAATGGAACTCATATGCGACCTTTGATTCCGTCTCTGGCCGCTATGTTAGCAAGGATTCAGGCAATAACAATCCGGGAAATACCGGAGGAGAAAACATCCGTGGTCGATTCTGCAAGAAGAGCGAAAAGGGCCAGCAGCGTATCGATGGCGACGGTACACTTATCGTCTGCGAATGCCGCAACGGGAACAACACCCCGCATTGGTATGCCAAGTAGATAACAACCACCGTATGATTCCGTATGATTCTTGGAAGAATCCGGAGATACCTCCGCTTTCTTCCAAGAATCATTTCCATTGAATCACATACGTAATCGCTATAGCGATATATGAAAATGCCGTTAAAGCCGCCACAGAAATAGCTAATACTCTGCGATTGATATTTTCATCCCTAATAAAGTTGGGGAACAACAGCGCAGCAAGCGGCAATACCGGTATGAAATACCTGTTCTGCAATCCCGAAGCATATGCATCTACATTTCCAACCCATGTGATTGACATTGCCACACACGATAATACGTAATACAGAACTATAATTAATACTATTAATCCAACCTGCAATTTATTTATATTTTTATAGCTCATATGCACAATCAGAAGCATCATAATAGCGATAAGCACTGGAGCCATAACGATTAAAGGCAACTGAATTTCTTCCGTTCCTGTAAAGAACTGAAGATTTCTTCTTGAATTCACCAATTGCCCATTAATCTTCTCAGTATCAAAATCCATAGGCTCGAACAACGACCGGCCGATAAGCGGAAATATTTTCCAGGAAGATTGCAGTAACTGCCCCTCAAGCTCGTGTGTCTTCTCCAATGGAACACGATTCGGGGCAACCGATATCTGCGAGGTCTTCGCCCGCCAAAGCCACATGGAGACAAAAGCAGTGAGAGCAGGAAGCGCCAAGGTGATCTTTTTTACGCATCCGTGAGCCTTAGGAATCAAGAACAATACAAATAATGCGATGATGAAACAGGTAATCTTGACTTGTCCGAGCAGAGCTCCCATCATGCAGAGCAGAGCAATATGCCAGTATTGCAACATGTCATCCCGTTGATACAAACACAGAACAACCGCAATGAACAGCAGACAATAGCTGTTGGTGACGGCATCAGCTGTCGGGAATATCATTGAAAAAAATGTGGTAGGAAGAATCGCTATAGCCAGAATGATATTGACATAAGATTTGGCTACCCATATTGCCACGGCAATAATAGTGGCCGAGCAGATCAATGTTGCCACACTCGATACGCGAAAATTCCCGCGCACAATAAGACTGGGAAAATAGACAAAGGGAGCATTCACCGCAGTGTTGTTGAAGGTTATTATCTTCCCGTGGTCACGGTAAACCACCCAATCATGGTATTCATCAGAAAATACCGGAATTATATTCCCCGCTCTGATTTGCAGGATTCTGGCCCAATGCGCCATTGCATCGTTAAAACAATGCTGTTTGCCACAGAAAATAAGAATGCACCCTGTTGTGATTGTGCCGATCCAGTACAGCAAGGAAATATAACCAGAGGCATGAGGCTCCACATGTTTCAGTTCACGTTGACGCTTCCCCGAATAATGCCGCGGCAAAACAGCCTCCCCCTACTATGAAAAACTGGTTTTGATGCAATCACAACCAGTAATCGCATCAAAACCAGTCTATCTCACGCTGCCAAACTCAGCCGCGGCCAGTGGTCGAATCGAACCAGTGCCAGTCATTCCATTCAGGAACCCAGACCCGCCCCTTCTGCATAGCGCCGGTGGTCTTGTCGAAGTAGTACCACGAGTTATCGTGGCGATCTAGTCCCTTGACCATTTTTCCGGTGGAGAAATCATACCTAACCCATTTTCCACCGTTGGAGCGGACATAGGTGTCGCCGTGGAACATGGCACCGGTGTGCTGGTCGAACAGGTACCAGCCGGTATGCTGCGCATCATAGTTCACATACTGCTCGCCGTGCGCCATCTTGCCGGTCGTCCAGTCGTAATACACCCATTTCCCGCCGTTGGAGGAAACGTGTTTCATGCCCTTGGTCATTGCGCCGGTCGTTTGATCGAAGTAGTACCAGGCGCCATATCGGTAATCCTCGCCCTTGATCATATGACCGTTCTTGTCATACCTGACCCACTTGCTGCCCGCAGGGATATACACGTCCTTGTTCACAGCAAGGGAACCGTCTTTATCAAACCAGTACCACGCATCACTTGCAGGATCGTATACCTCTTTGGAGACAGCTTTCACACCATTGTCATACCAGTAATGCTTACCGCTTTCCGTTACCCAACCATTTGCTCCAGGCTTATATTCGCCATAGCCTGCATGAATTCTTGCATTCCAGACGATTCTCTTCGCCACCGGATCAGTAACGGTTACCACTGTTCCATGACGATTAGGAATGCTGCGTCCATCAACGTTGGTCGTGGTAATACGGCGAGTACTATGCCATCCGCTGGCCAAACTCGACGACTGCGTAACGAAAGTGCCGGCAGTTCCATCAGCCTTACCATACGGATAGTCCTTGAGCTTATCGGTATAGAAGAAGTACTGCCCGTTGTAATACGTCAGGGACGGACCTTCATAACCGGTCACGACATTATCGTTCACCAAACGCCATGCCTTAGGATTCCCAGCCTGAGACAGATCGCCGATGGAATAAATCTGATTGGTGACACCATTCTTCTTGATGCTGAGGTAGTACACACCGTCCTTTTCGAACAATGACGGGTCAAGCCAGTTGCTGGTCTTCGTATCAGGAAGCTTGATCGGATTCAAACTGCCGTAGCTTAGCCTCGGTTGAGCTCCCGGATCGACTGCGGGATCCGCTCCAGGCTGCAACCCTGACACCTTGACAATGTAGGGATACATATAATCCTTCTGCGCATTGCCGTGAAAATCGCCATAGTATCCGAGAGTGGTCACGATCCACATATCGCCGTGGCTGTCAACGAACCCGTCGGTTCCTGCGGAATCGTACTGGCCGTCCTTAAGACCATTGGTATAAGGCATTACCGAAGGAGCAAGGTTCGTTGGACTGCCGCTGTTAGGGTAGCTCCAGTTCACCAAATCCTTGGAATATCCCATCATCGGGGTAAAACGCCATCCCAAGTTCTGCTGCTTCTGCACATAGCCGCCAAGAATCCAGAATGTACCATCTTTATAGGTAATACTCGGATCATGAATAGCGTTGACATAGTTCGGCTTCCCCGAGACATGCGCACTGCCATTGCCGTCAGCCTTATACGCCGTACTGATCTGCTGGAAATCAGCGCCGTTATACGACATATACACCGTATCGGAGCGGTCTGAATCACTGTTCCAGAAAACGCCGACCTCCATATCCGGGTAGTCCGTTTCGGCAGCGGATGCCACCTGGACCCCGAATGAAGCTGCCATAGACAAAGCGCCTAGCAACGCAATGCAACTCTGTATTTTTCTTCTCATTTGCTTGTCCATTCTTGAAGGACTATTACTTCCCTCAAAGTTCCTCGTAAATGCAACTTACGCAGGATTCATCCGATTTGCTTAATCATAAGCGCACGGTCGCTCAATAACGCATATTCACGGTTCCTGTCATCACGAATCACGAAGCTGCAAGCATTATCGTCAAGCGCAACGCCGACCGCATCGGTCGTATTGAGATTGTTCGGACTTGGCGTACGAAGCGATGTAATCAGACGGAATTCTCCATTATTAAACAAATTGAGCGACATCTCGAAATGTACAGTCTGATGACCATGTTTGCCCATCTTCAGCACCTTTGAGCCGGTGTCATAAGTGATTCCGCCACGACGGATATCATGCAATGCAATAGCGAGATAGAAATCCCCTGGCTCATCATACTGATATTCCACGTCGAACTTAAAAGTATCCGCGCTGGTACACACTTTAGGAGAAACCGCAATGGTTTTCAGCAATGGGCACCGTTCATTCAAACCATTTGGATAGCCGCCACGTTCCTCTTGACGTTTTCGTTCAGCCTTTTCCTCAGCTTCAAGATTGGCCAAGGTATACTGTTGCGATACAGTTTCCGGATCACCAATAGCTTCCACTTTGCCATCGGCAATCATCATTGCTCTTGAACAATATTTCTTAACAGAATTCATATCGTGAGTAACGAGAATGACTGTTTTGGTCGGATCTTTCTTGATTTCCGTAAAGAAATCGTCGCATTTGCGTTGGAATGCCTCATCGCCAACAGCAAGGACCTCGTCAAGGACCAATATGTCTCCCTGTGCCTTAATCGCCACAGAAAAAGCAAGGCGGACCTGCATACCGGAAGAATAATTCTTCAGTTTCTGATCCATGAACTCTTCGAGTTCAGCGAATTCGACGATGTCGTCGTACATCGCATCGACTTCTTCATGCGTGAATCCCAGAAGAGAGCCATTTAGATACACATTCTCGCGACCAGTGAGTTCCGGATTGAATCCCACTCCCAGTTCGATAAAAGGAACCAGTTTGCCAGAAACAGTGATAGAACCATTTTCCGGATAGTAAATCTGCGAAATAAGTTTCAGCAGGGTGGATTTGCCTCCACCGTTCCGGCCGACAATGCCGAAGAACTCACCTTGATGAACTTCAAAACTGATGTCTTTGAGAACTTCCTGCTTCTTATACCCCTTGATGCCTCTGGCCCAATTGATAAAAGCCTGCTTAAGACCGGTAGCCTGCTCCGTCGGCAACTTAAAGCACTTGGAAACATGACTCGCAGACAGAACTACCGGATTCTTAGAGTAATCAACCTTTTTGATGGTTTTTTCTTCAGACATTACATAACCTCTGCGAATTTGCGGCTATTACGACGAAATAGCGTTATGCCGAGCCACAGCAAGACAACGGTCAGAATAAGGGGAAGCAAACGAACACCCCAATTGTTGAATTGATTCCAAATAGTCGGCTGGGTGTCAGGAGCGATGAAATTATGACGAATGTCCTGAATTGCCTGCGCGAACGGATTGATGAGTTCCAACCTGGCAATATCAGCCAACAATCCACCGCGATTAGTGACATATGTCAATGGGTAAATAATCGGCATACCATAGAAGATCAACTGCTGAAGGACATCCCAGATATGGGCAATATCACGGAAGTACACGTACATCGTTGCCATAAGTAATGTGATGGCAAGCGTCACCGCATAAAGCTCAATAATGCTTAGAGGAAGCAGCACAACTCTCCAAGTGAAATGGACCCTCGCGATAAGAGCAAAAATCAGCACGACGATAAGATTGATGGCGTAACTAATCATCGCACCAACTGTCGCCGAAACCACCACTATGTAGTTAGGGAAATGAATCTTGCGAAGCAAATCGCCTCGGTCGACCACGGATCGCAATCCAACGTTCGTCGATTCGGTAACAAACTGCCACGAGCTGATTCCCAGCAGCAGAACGACCGGATATGTAGACGTACCATCCGACATCCGCAGGAATTTGCCGAATACCACATACATCACGCAGAACATCATCAAAGGCTTAAGCACCGACCATGCGATGCCCAAGAAAGATCCCTGATAACGGAGCTTAAAATCCGTCTTCACCAAACCTTGCAGGACGGTCCATGCGTACCCGTATCTGTCCCGCATACTCTTCACCAACTGTTTCACAAGTTGTATTCTATCAGTGGCTGTTCTTCAATTGTCCACAGCTGCCAAATACCTGAAATTCCATTACATCAGGCATCGCGCATGATGCTCAATGTTCGTTCAATACCTTCCCTGATGGAGTATCTCATGTTCCATCCCAGAGATTGCAGCTTTCGGCCATCCATAAGCGCTATGGATGCAGTGGAGTACCCTTTCGTCTCCAGTGAATCGGGAAGTTCATATCTTAATCCAACTCCACACTGCGAAGCAATCAAGGAAGCCAAATCCTTCAGCCGGTAGTCCGAAGCAGGTGCCGCGATATTGTAGGCTTCTCCCGTCTCACCTTCAAGCAGGCAGTACAATAGCCCAGCAACGGTATCGGCGACGTACGCGTATGAAAACAGTTGCTCACCCTTGCTTTTTAGGACAATATCTTCTTTCGAAAGCCCTTTATGAATGAACTGAGAAAGCGCTTTGCTGTCATCTTTATGCAGAGTCGGACCATATGAACGAGCTATGCGAGGAATAACAAAATCGATTCCATATTGCTCGAAATAAGCACGGCAAAGCGATTCACCCAAACGCTTAGCTTCCGGATAGCCTGCACGAAGTGTATTCGAATCGATATATCCACAGTATTTTTCGTCAAAACGCTCTGTGTCCCCGCGATTCTGTCCGTAAATCTCCACAGACGAAGCGAAAATAAATCTGCTTCCCCTCTGCCCTAACTGAGACTCACGAGAATATTCAAGAAGATTCTGCAAACCAATCACATTGGACGTAATGGTCGAAACAGGTTCAGCAGCATACGCTCGGGGATGTGTTGTACTAGCAAGATGAATGACGATATCTGACGGATAAGATGGATGGGCTCCTGGCTCAGACACATCCATCTGTACAAAACTAAAATGCGACTCATCGAAATAAGGGAATCTGTTCTGAGCTCGACTCTTGTTACGCCCGATTGCAATGATCCTGCAATCAAAATGCGGATCTTCGTTCTTCTTCATCAGGACATCTATCAGGAAAGTACCGATCATTCCTGTTGCACCAGAAATAGCGATGGTTCTACCCGTCAACTTATCCCAATGAATCGGAAGATTCGCACAATATGCCAGATCTTCTTGATAAAGAGGGGACTTAAAACGGTCAGGCACGATTGACTCCTCGTTTTATTTCAACCAAGTATCCTCGTCAGCAGTGATATAAGCTTTGAATAGCTCCAGATCGCCCTTGGTCGTCAACTTGATATTCTTATCGGATCCTTTAGCGAAGTGCAAGGTCTCTCCAAGATCCACCATCATCGTATTCGTATAGCTGGAGCCATAGATACCAATATGCTCATCAAAAGCCTTACGATATGCAGCAAGCAATTTCCCATATCGATAAGCCTGCGGGGTAGAAACACGACGCAATTGTTCTCTTGGCACATACTGCTTCGTAGTTGATGTGTTTTCTTGGTTAATCACAAAAATCTGCTCGTTATACGGCAATGAAGTCACGGCATTACCATATTTATTGCAAACCGCTATCACATCAGTCAAAACATCAGCATCTATTAATGGACGAATACCATCATGAATAATGACATTATCCTTCTCATGGATTTTATCGACGAGATGCTCAACACCATTCCTGATGGATTCCTGTACGCTTGAACCACCACGCACAATCCACTTGAGTTTATCGATATTAAATTGCTTAGCGTACGCTTCCACCATGGTTTCCCATCCTTCAATGCACACCACCTCAATGGCATCGATGTCGGGATGTCGCTGGAAACTTTCCAATGTGTAAATCAGAACGGGCTTATCAAATACATTAATGAACTGTTTTGGTATGTCCTGTCCCATCCTAGTGCCAGATCCACCCGCAACCACAATTGCAACGTTCTTAATGGATTTTACTTGGTCCATCCTAAAATTCCTTGAGACTTATCGCTTGATATATTCTTCAATAACCTGCTCATCAAGTTGGGCAAGCATTTTCCGATCCACGTGTTCAAAATGCAAACCGATGTCGTTCGGCAAGGCATATATATTACCGTAGGCCTGCGTCAGCAAGTACATATAATTTGTCGGTACCGGATATCTTCTACTTTCAAATTGCTGAGAATCTAACGGGTAGATTTCATCCAAGCCGCTTATCCACTCGAATCCACTCGGATGATCCATATTGTCATATGCTCGGATAATGCCAGCCGCCTTTTCCCGAGAACACACTATTCCAGTCTTCCGCATCTGATTAAGCTGAGCATCAAAAACATCAGTGATAAGTTTCCCAGCTTCTGTTTCCGCCGAAACATAGACGTTATTATCCCAAGCAGCACGAATATGCGAATTTGATTCAGCTTGTTCGATGGCAGTTTTCCGGTATTCCTGCACTTTGACGAACATATCATGACTGACATCAGCCACCCAATCGAATGGGAACAAATCAATAAAGCCCGGGACACGAGTATCACGTGGGGCAAAACGAATTTGTCTGCAATGCACAATACGGTCCCAAACAACGGTGATTCGATACTCTGAATCACCGGCGAGAACTTTTTGTAGTCGTTCCAAATCATCACGCATGATGCCCAAATCAAGGTCATCATCCCATGGGATAAATCCGTGATGTCTTACAGAGCCAAGCAAGGTTCCGCCGACCAGCCAGTACTGATTAATCCCATTTCGTCTACAGATTTCCGCAAAATCGCAAAGCATTCGATTGAGAGCAGTTTGCAGTAGTTTGAGGTCGCCCCCAGGCTCAGGTAATCCAAGGAAAAACCTTTTGCGCGTTTCTAAATCAGTCTCGTTGGGAAGACGATATTGCGCCCAGAAACGGATATCATCCTTCGCACGCTCTGCAATCTGCGCACGCTGCATTTCATTGAGGCTCCTGCAAGAATCCTCGTTGATTCTCTGCATGCCAGATATGGCATCACGAATCTCATGCAAAATCATCTCTTGCGCCTGCAAAGCATCACGTAGACGATTATTCTCATTTTCCAAGGAGTCAATTCGTCCCATCAGCTTCTGCATAGAACGCTCAGACGGCCAGAAAAGCCTTTCACGCAGGCGCCTTGCCAGAGATACCATAATCTTCTTCCTTCATTCAGTATTAAAGCAAAATAATACCGCATATGCTCTTATGAGCATATGCGGCTAGGCTTAGCGGATTATCTCAAATTAATCCATCTTGAGATAATTCTTCCAATACTCAATCGATGTCAATTCCGCACGCGCAGCAGCATATTCTTTACGAAGTCGATTAATATTCGCCTTGTAATATTTGAGATCACGCATATAACGCTTCTTAATCTCCTGATAGCGCTGGACATCCTTAGTTCGAATGGTTCCTTTGCGGTTATACCAGTCCAGAACTACGAGCTTATGCTTGCCACGAATCGCTCCAGCAGGATATAGCCATCCCTGCAGCGGAATCACCGCGTATCCAGCACCGTCTTTCTTGATGTATCTCTGATTATTATCAGTAATCAGATCTTCAAGACGTTCCGCCAAACTACGCGACTTGTCTCCATCGATAAGCTGCCTGTCAACGTTCTTGATGCTGAAACCAGCGAGTTCAGGATCTTGGTCAGCTCGCGACTGGAGAGTTTCGAAATCAACAAGCTGCTCCTTGTTGCGGTTTGCCGCCATAAAGCTTTGTTCCGACTGCCCTGGCTTCTTGATGAAGGACGGGCCCTTCAAGAAATCTTCAAACGCATCCAAGCACAACTCCGCGTTTTCATAGCCGAATTTCTTCAACTCAAGACGGATATTATTGTGTAGTTCACGCATAAAGTCAGCGCCAGGAGCCATGCCACAAGTCGCTTGGGCAATCATGGTGTTACGGGTAGTCTGGTAACGTTCCACCGCCGCGTTATAACGCTCAAAGAACGACATATGCCACACGCAGAGGCTATTCATAGTAATGAAGCCAGTGTTGCAACGAATGCCATACTCAGCATCATCACAACGGACAAACACCGGCAGAGGCAATCCGTTCTTCTCAATAACGGAAATCGGAATGCAGCAGTACCACCATGCAGCATACATGTTGTTCCGCTGCCACTTGGTAGGCGTATACATCTCGTTGTAAATAAGATCTTCGAACAGCGTCAGACGCAACTGCGGCTTGCAACCGGCAAAAGTGCCCTGCTGGGTCATGTTGCCGATGTCTTCCCACTGATCCTCGCCAATCTCGTAGTTCAGCATTGCACCGCTAATCATATCTTCACGATGTTCAGGCTTGAGAATACGCAGCAGATTGTAAGTACGCTTGATGCTTTCGGGAGAAACTGCAACATCATCATCCATAAGCAAGATATTCGTAGCCTTTGGCGTCTGCTCCATCGCAGTAATCATGCCGCGGGTGAAACCTCCAGCTCCGCCAACATTATCGTTAGGAACGACCTGGACACGGTCTCCGCTCAGCTTTTCAGCATCCAGGGTACGCCCATTGTCCATCACATACATATGGAAATGTTCTGCAATTGAATCACCGGAATTGATGATCTGATCCTTGACCAAACCGATGTTACGTTCGATGAACGCTTCCTTCTTGAAAGTGGTGGTGGACAGCACCAACTCGACGTCATTCAGCTCTCCATCGATATCGAGCTCATAGTAGCTATTCCTGATTGCAACAGAACCATCAGTCTTTACAATAAAGCCCACGACCACCATGTCGTCGCTGACTGTCAAAGGCAAATCCACAATCTGCCAGTCAGCCGAAGCCTCCAGTTTTCTTGAGGTCCCTTCGACTGGAATTGGATTGTGTGCGAAAGCATCGCCCATGGTCTGAATTACTTCGCAAGATGCGCCCTTAAGCTCAAGATGAAGAGAGAATCCTTTCGCACGCGTGTAGCGCTTCAATTTCATTACCGACAAGGAATTGAAGTATGTGCTGAAATCGAACATTCCAGCGTTATGCATTTCCCATTCGCCAAGCTGCTCATCGAAGACAACAGGCTGATCTGAACGACAGTATAAAGCTGGATAGGTAACGGAGCGAGGATTCGTCTCCAACAAGATGTTCGCGAATTTCATTGAGATCATGGTCTCTAGGTTACCGCCATCCCTTGAAGAGAATCAAAACATGAACATTGTTCTCCAACAGATATGCACGTTTTTGTTTATCTCGTTTCAACAGCTAGATTCCACGCGTTGCGTTTAGCCAGCTGCGGATAGAACCATTCCCTAATTACCGGAACATAATAAAGCAAGAATGCACCACAGAGGTCGATCGGCAGACGGACGATGAAGCTCAGCAGAACCAACGGAACCTGGGGAAACGCCATACGCAACGTCCCAAGATACATCTGCCAAGGCAATACGTTATCTTCAATCAAGTGCACGCACAAAATAGCAAGACTCGCCTGGCCAATACTGCTTAACACGCTTCCCAGCGCCGGAACTCGATCAATCAATTGCGAAATACCAATAACGCACAGTGTTCCCGCGATACTACCAATTACAGCCAGGACCGGTCGCGAACCATAGTTATTGATGGCCATGCTCATACCGCCGAAGAACATGATATCAACCGCCCAAACAACAAATGCGATGGCCCATATGCAGGGGAAACGCTTCACAAAGCCAAGTACATCATATTTCTTGGCAAGATATCCCAAATACAGGAATGCTGCCGCGCACATTCCCGGCTGGATACTCCAGGGCAGCAACACATAGTGCGAGGAAATATAGCCAATAGCAAAGCACAGCACCACCCAAACCGGGGTGTAAGGAAGTCTTGCAAGACAATGCAGCAACAATCGAGCCCAGAATAGTGCGAGCAAGAACCAGATTGCACCGATTCGTAAGTCCACTCGCCATAGCGTCAGATTCGAGATATCACCGCTTCCATATATCGCGGCCATGCCCCATTGCCGCAAGGCAATCGCCCTGCTCTCATGGTCAAGCGTCGCCATGCAAGTCACGCCAACAAGCACGCACAATGCCGTCACCACGTAGGTGAACAGCAGCTGTTTTGCCTCCTTCATCCAGCGGAATCGTCTTTCTGGATGCATGAAATACCCGGAAAGAATGAAGAAAAGCGGCATATGGAATGAAAAACAGATGGACAGAACAACTTGGGCCGTGCGGTGGGGCGCAAATAGGTTCGTTTCAATGGCACTGTGTCCCAGTATCACAGCCAGAATGGCTATGCCCTTGGCAATATCGAAAAATCTAATACGTTGCATACTCTCTCAAGTCTCTTGTTGACGCGTTCTCTCTACCGCTTGTCAGACGTTTTATCGGACATTACAGGCCAAGCAATTGCTGCAATGCACGCCACATCACCACCTGACCCATACGATTCGGGTGGATGCCATCCTTATACAATGCCTGCTGTGGTATTCCCGTCGAACGCCCTACCGTACGAAATGCCGAATACATTGAAGCGAAGTGCCAACCATGCTGCCGGCAAATATCCTGCAATACCGTATTTTCCTGCCCCATGGTGAGGGATCTGGGATCGGATAACGTATCGATGTTCGCAAGCACATATACGTTATCGGCCCCGTATCGTGCGGCAACACGATTCAGATAGCTCTCCGCTTCGCGTTTGAAATCACCGCTATTCGAAAGCCTCAATCGGTCATTAGCTCCAAGCAGTACGATAACGGCATCCTCATGCCCGAGGGTCGCATCGCCGATGGAGTTATAGCCCGAATAGGAGCCCTTGCCCGGCGCACTGGCATTGGTCATGGATACACCGCGCGACTCCAGATAACGCCTTAGGCTGTTGGCGGCCATATCCGTCTGATGGGACGGCTCATAATAGGTGACTCCCTCAAGCTGGAACAGCTCACGAGACGTACATGGATACGTGTTCGCCGCGCCCACTCCGGCAGCGATACTGTCTCCAAGAAGGCGAACGGAACGGTACCGGCCCGACTTGATTTTGTTACCAAATGCTCCAGCAGCGGCTCCGACGTAATCACTCGGTATGACAGACGAGCGCCGCGTATCGAGAGCACCGGTGCGGTTATCGAAATAGTAGGTGGCGTTATTCACGTTCTGCTTGCCGTACAGCATCTTGCCGCTCGGCCAGCTGTAGCATACCGTTTTCCCACCTAGTCTCTGCCAACCGTACTGTACTGCGCCGGTATGAGCGTCCAACAGGTACCACGCGCCGTCAATGGGACGTTCCCCATATAACATCCAACCCATCCGGCGATCGTAGAATACCCACTTCTGAGATTTCGACAGGTGTACAAAGCCATACTGCATAGCACCTGTCGATTCATCGAAGTCATACCAATGCCCATTGATCAGCTGTTCCCCGTACAGCATCTGGCCGGAGGCATGGTCGTAATACACCCATTTATGTTGTGGCGAGTTGAAATAGAAGCCATAGGACATCGCGCCGATGTTCTCGTCGAAGTGATACCAGCCGGCGTGGCTCTGGTCATAGTTCACGTAGCGTTCCCCGTAGAGCATCTTCCCCGTGGTCAGGTCATAGTAGACCCATTTGCCGCCATTGGAGGAGACGTGCGTTATACCCTTCGCCATCGCACCGGTGGTGGTGTCGAAATAGTACCAGGCGCCATAGCGGTAATCTTCGCCCTTGACCATATGACCGGCAGCGTCATAGCGAACCCATTTGCCACCATTGGATTGAAGATATACGTCCTTGTTACGGGCTACGGAACCATTCGTGTCTATCCAATACCAATTCTTATCTTTAGCATCGTATATTTCTTTGGAACAGACCTGTTGACCATTTTCGTAATAATGTTCCTTCTTCGAATCCCAACCATTGACCGGATGAGCGTTGGCATCAGCTTCAGAGAAAGGACCTGAATCGATGGCTCCTTCCTCTGCGTAAGCGTAAGACGTATTGTTGAAACCAGCACCTAGCAAAAAAATCGAGACCACGCAAAATCCGAAAAGCACTAATCCTTTCAACCAAAAAACCAGTTTTTTTCTCATCGAAGTTCCTAGAAGCTCTTCTTCTCTTCCCACAGTTGCCCTTATTCGCGTATCTTCTGCTTCTTATTGCCTACGAAATCAATCATCTGCTGGACGCCACATGCCGCCATCGGAATAAGCAGCAGGAAAAACGGCAAAGTGTAGATACTTTTTGCTTCCCAGAAAAGGTAGCAGAGAAAACCACCGATGAACGACGCACAAAGCAAAACCCTAGTAAAGATTTGAGCTGCATCAACCCCGATAGGCTTTTCCTTAATCAACGAACGAAGAAGACCAAGCAAGCCGATGAGCGCCAATAAATATGTAACAGTTTGAGCAACATTTTCATATCGAAGTAACACATCCGAGCCATTGCCGATAAGGAAGAACGAACTCAAACCGACAAAATGCTTTGAGGATTCGCCCAACTCCGAATACAGTGATGTCATAAATGTTGGTTCAGCCCATTCTGACGCAAGCTTGCCAGCAAAGAAATGCATCCCGTTTCCCGGATTATGCAGGAATTCTGAGAGTCGTCCTTGAACGAAATCTCTGGAAATCTGGGATTGAAGAGAATAATCATTACCTGTATTTTCAAATGCATCTAAGGCAAATCTGCTCCACCATCCAGGCGGCATATTATCTGGATGTCCTAATCCAAGAGCAACCCATGAGAGCATCGGCATGCCTTTGCCAAAGTCCTGGCCAGTCCAAGACTGCACTAACGCAACAGGAAGTTTAGAAATGATAAACGCTGCCAAAGCGGAAGGCAAAGAGATCAATAATTGCCAAATACAGCGATTATGCCAAACCGCAAAAACAACAGCAAGAAGCGCGGCAAGAACCACTATCTGATATGTCGATTTGAAAACAATGCCGGTACCACAGACCAGGAAACCACCAACAATCGCGAGAGCGCTGGACCAGGTCCTCCTCATGCGAAAACCTTCTGCGATGATCCAGGCACCGCAGATCGTAATGAAGAACCCGACGGCATTGGGATACACGAAAGCCGCGAACATCATAAGAGGAACGCATGTTGCAATCAGAACGGTGAATGCGCCATGACCCTTTTTATTCAACCCGAGCATGCCGCTCAAGCGCCACAAAACCGCGACCAATGCAGTAACCGCCACGGCACTGACAATCTGAAAGGCAAGAATATTGTTCGATCCAAACAAGGCAAATACCAACAGATACCACAGCATTGGCCCGCTTTGGAACGGGTAATAGGAGAAATATGTGTGAGCGCTTGGAATGCCTCGTGCAATACATTCCCTCTGCACGTTACCAGCCGAACAATAGTCAGCACCAAATTGGCTGATATCACCTTTAAGCAAGACATCCGCAGCATTCATCAGACTCTGCGAATCCGGATATGTGTATGTTACCAAGCTCAATGAAGTAAGCCAGATGATCTGCAACATTATCGTATATACCAACAATGCGGCAAAAACCCAGTAGCGTGGCAACTTCGAAAAGCCTTGCGCAAGCAAGCCAAACAGAGCACATAACATGACCATGCCCAGCACAAATGCAATGGATGGCATGCCAAAGTGGTAGTCAACCTGCTCTGTGATACTTCCGAGTTGCGAATTGGCTCTCTTAAATGTAACTGTAAAGAGAATCGACAATACGAGCAATACCGCGACAATAGCAGTCTGAAATCCCAAGGCAAGTACAACGAGCCATCTCGGTAGCACACGTTTGAAGAATACCCATTTTTCAGGCACAATATCCGGCTTATTCACTCGGTAATAGTCCTATCTTTCCCTAAAAAAATAAACTGCCCACTCAGAGCGTCGTCTCGACAATATAGCGAGGACGAGCTTTAACCTCTAAATAAATTTTTGCTATGTACTCACCAATAATACCGAGTGCCAGCAAAATAAAGCCGCCTAGAATCCACAGGGAACACATCATTGATCCCCAGCCCGCAACGGCATGCCCTGAGAAAACGGAAACAAGGGTATAAATCAACATGACGATTCCAACGAACACCGAGAACAGACCCAGACCGGTGATCATGGTCAGCGGCTTTGTCGAGAAGGAAGTCACACCTTCAATCGCGAAGGAAACCATCTTTTTCAACGGGTACTTGGATTCCCCGGCCACTCGGGTTCCGCGCTTGTAATATACCTTTGCCGTTTTGAATCCGAGAGAAGGAACCAGACCGCGTAGGAACAAATTCGATTCCTTGTATTGCGATAAAGCCTGCAATGCGGCACGACTCATCAATCGATAATCGGCATGATCCGGCACTGTTTCCGTTCCAAGCCATTTCATCAGGGAATAAAAAGCATGGGCGGTGCCACGCTTGAATGCGGTATCGGCTTCACGGTTGTCCCGCACACCATAGACGATTTCAGCACCCCGGAGGTATTCCTGCACCATGTCGTCGACCGCATTGGGATCGTCCTGCAAGTCAGCATCCATAGAAACAACAGCGTCGACATTCATACTCAATGCATGCATTAAGCCAGCAAAAAGAGCATTCTGGTGGCCTCTATTGTGAGCTAGTTTTACACCACGGAATAAGGAGGGATCTTTCTCATGCAGCGACGTAATCACATCCCAAGTCTTGTCATGGGACCCATCATCGACAAAAATAACAAAGCTATCTCGTGCAACAGCCTGCGAATTCTCAAGCTGAATCATCTTTTTCTTCAAAACATCCGCAGTCATATGCAATGCGGCTTCTTCGTTAAAACAAGGAATCACAAAAGCCAGTGTCGGTTCACATCTCATCTGAACTCCACGCTTGTTCGTTTCCATATCATGAGTCATGTCTAACAGTGTATGTCATGCTATCAACGCAAATAGTCAAACCCTGCCCACAGCTTCATCACGTATCTTCAAAGGCCTCCTTGTATAGCGGTATTGCCACACCTCTAGACATACACCAAAAGCTCCAACGAGTGACTTGCAAAACAAGCTTTTGTTATGGCAATAGCTATAATTGGCCTCGGACAATGAGAAGAAAAAGCAATAATGTTCCAACGGAGAAAAATCCTAATCGGTTTTTAAACCATTACAATGCTACAGGGAATTACTTACCCGGCAATCGCACTGGGCAGCAAGCCTAACGCAATGCAAGCGTCTTCTAATAATCAAACTGCCGTACCGGTTCAGAATCCAAATAGTACCCAGAGAGATGATTCTAATGCAATCGCTTCAGAGGCCAATGGTGCCTCGCAATCTTCTGATTCAGTGTCCGAAGCAACACAACTGAAGAAATAATTCAATCCAGCCAACAGAACAGGAATGACAGCCAACCCGACTCTTCCGAATCGAACAGGAATAACGGCAGCGCTAGTTCCAACGAATCGACTAAAACAGAACAACCTGAAAACGGTTGGGATCAGGATAAGGAGCACTACTACGAAAATGGCACTATGGCCATCAGCAAGGAGTGTTCATGCCAAGTTCTCCGACAAACCGCGAAGACGGAATCTGGGTCCGTTTTGATGAAAACGGTAATTTACGTTTCCGGATCATTCAGCGAATCCAAAGCACGAAAATCAGCCATGACAGGCAACACAGTCGCCATTATTATGAAAGCGGCTGGAAAATTCACCATTTTCCAGCCGAATCAATCAAGCAGTATGACTGAGTCTGAAATGTAAATCAGGAATCAACCTCGGCCTGTGACACTATCGAAATAATGCCATGCTTGCCATTGTGGAACCCACGTGTTTCCGTGAGCCATAGCTCCTGTAACTGGATCGAAGTAGTACCATAGACCATTCTGTTTCTGCAAACCTTTTACCATTTTGCCGGTTTTCTGATCATAACGGACCCATTTACCGCCATTCGCACGTATAAAAATATCACCTGTACATCTTGCACCAGTAATGTTGTCAAATAGATACCAGCCAGAATGCTCTTTATCAAAATTAAGATACGCTTCGCCATGCGCCATTTTGCCGGTGACCATGTCGTAGTATACCCATTTGTTCCCATTGGACAGATATGTCATCCCCTTACTCATCGCACCGGTCGTAAAGTCGAAGTTATACCAGACGCCGTATCGGAAATCCTCACCTTTAATCATATGACCATTGGAATCATAACGAACCCATTTACCACCGTTCGAACGCAGATAAACATCCTTATCGTGCGCCATGGTTCCATCTGAATCAATCCAATACCAAGCATTACTCTCAGGATCGTAAATTTCCTTGCTACGCGCTAAAGAACCATCTGAATCCCACCAATACTTTTGGCCATTTTTGGTAACCCAATGCCCACCATTCACATACGCTTTATTCCCAAACGCATTCATGTCCACATTGCCACTGATGCCGTCCACTTTGCCGGAGCTGGTGTATTGCCATCCGCGACTGTCGGTCGGGAACGAGTCAAATCCCATGCGAGCGCCGTACTGCGCCACCCACGTGGTTTTAGCGTAAATGTCGGCACGTTTCAGCGGGCCTTGCAGATAGCTGGTGTACGAGTAGACGCTCAGGTTCTTGTATCCGGCGGACTGCAGTGCGTTGTACCAATTGTTGACGATATCGTTGTACACGTTCGGATCGGTGGGTGGCTGATGCCCCTCCCACGTCCACTTTTCCAGGTCGTAGTACACGGGGTACGCCAAGTCGCTCGCGTTCACACCGAATTGCTTAAGTTTGGCGACCACGTCGGCACCTTCTCCTTTGGCAATCGACGGAGTGTCCGCGTAGGAATACCAGTAGATGCCGAACGGGATGCCGAGTCGCTTGCATTCGGAAATGTTACGTTGTGCTTTCTTGTCAGCATTGTTGCCCTCGCCGTAGCCAAGGCGGATGATCACGCCTTCCACACCGTCGGCTTTCGCTTTGGCCCAGTCGATGTCGCCCTGCCATTCGGAAACGTCAATCACGCCTTTAGCTTGCTGCACGAACAGGTTGTTCTGGTAGTCGAAGAAGGCTTTCGTATTGTTGTAAGTACCCCAGTGCGCGCCGTATTCATTGCTTTCGAATTTGGAGAGCTGTACGTTCGCGTCGGCTACAGCATTTTTTACATCTTCCGCACTTACCGGAATGAAGGATTCGCCATTGGTTTTGGCGAGCGGATCCGGCTGCTGATCCTGCGTACCGACCAGTGTCGCATCGGTCACGGTTTCGCCGGTTTCAATATTCTTGACCTCACCTTCGGGGGTAACGGCCAGGTCTTCCGAAACTACAGTTGCATCGTCGGAAATCTCGTCACTGACGGTGCCTGGAAGTTTCGCATTCGGATTGTCAGGCATGCTGGTCGCCAACTGCTGGTCGCCCGTCTGATCATCCGGCTGATCGTCAGATTGCATAACAACGCCATTATCTGCAGTAACGGAACTTCTCTGCGCAACAGCATCCTCAATCGCAATGTCCTGCAATGCGTAAGCCGGCGTAACCGCAACGGAAGCCGTCAACGCAACCGCAGACAGCGCAGTCGCAATCTTCAAAACATGATGTGGCGAAACCATTCGTCAGCCTCTCTTGAATAAAGTCATCAGCCCCAAATTATTCGGCGCGAACGCCCTAATCGCCAACTCTAACCGCACCCCGCAACCCCAGCACAGCACTTCTTAAAAATTTTAAGAAGTTCCGGCAAGCATGCAGAAGTTGAAGAATGGCCACGTGCATTATATGAGGCAACACGAGTGCGGTAAATCGGTGACGAACGGGTATCGTACGCTGTATATTGGCATTTCAGGTGGGCACTCGGCACGGTCAACATTGACCAGGACCGGAAGCCGGCACCAGGGATCACAGAATAGCAGGCAGATTCTGGAGGGGTTATGGCACGGCACGGCAAGAAGCCAAGCGAGGAAAATACCTCGTCACGCGCACCGAGAACAATTGCCGGAAGCACAACGCCCAACACTTCTGCCGACGGTATTGACGCCGCTACCAGCAGCAGCGCAGCCGACACCAACGCGATCGACACCAACGCAACCGGAACACGCACAATCGTCAGTGGCGACACGTCCGAGACCAGCGATCAGCAATCACTCGAAGCAGACGGATCCGTTAAATCCAACGAATCCCGTCAACCGCAAGACCCGTTCGACGAGGTCATAGCGCAAGGCATCAGCGATGGCGACGCTTGGACGAACCAGCATGTAAAGCGCTTCTACCGCCAGATCATTATCACCGTAGTCGTCGTAGTTGTCGTTCTGGGTGCGATTTTCGGATTCACAGGCATACGTACGTCGCAGCAAATGCGTGACCTGGCCGCACTAAACGACTGCAAGGAAGCCGTCACGGCCATGAACACCTCTTATTCGAAAGCGTTCCAGCTGAAGGCAAAAATCTCCGAAGCGTTCACCAGTTTTGACAAGTCTTACGACCTCGACAAGCTTGCCGAACTTCACCAGACGGAAGTCACCGCTCCGAAAACGCTGAGCTGTGCCGCCGGCGCCTCCTCCACCATCAGCAAAGCCAACGCCGCAAAAGCCGAGTATGACAAGCAGACCAAGCAGTTCAAGCAGGCCCTGCAGAAGGCCGACGAATCCACGGCCACCGATGGCGGTGACGGAACTGACGGAACGGCCAGTGGCAATAACAGCATCAATGGCACGGAAGGTACTGATTTTCCAAATCAAAGGTAAGCAGATTGTGCTGAGTGCCGCTGATGGAAGTTCGAATCTTAACACGGTAGTTCAAGTGCGTTATTGGTGGAGCGGGAATCCGGCTATTTCCAGTCTGCTCTATAACGATCTTGGATTGCCGGCAAGTCCGTTTATTGCGGTTGTTGAGTAGGATTCGCAGCCTTATAACGTTAGTCGACGTAGTGCGGGGCGCTGGATGCCATGCGGGGCGTAACACCGTTATTGCCGTTGTCATCGTCATTACCGTCTGCATTGGAATCTTGCGATTTACGAAGCGAGCCTGCAGCCAATGAACGTACGGATCGAACGGAACGGCCAAGCTGCGACTGCTTTTCCTGCTCGTCTGACTGGATTGTAGGAAACGCACCAGTCACGGGGCGAACACGCCCGGTCGCAGTGGGAATGAAGCTTGGCGGCAGCACTTGCGCGGTAATGGCACTCGGCGATGATGCATGATAGCGGGCCATCGAAGCCAGGGAATCGCGGGTATCGAGTTCACGCCGAATATCTAGCTCATCGTCGGACTCAGCCATCGCAGCACTTCCTCTCTTCCGGCGCTCTCAGCCGACAATCTCTCCACTGGTAACTGTCACCGTTTTGAGCGTAACGCAAGGCAGTATGCTACTGCGAACGAAATCAGCGATATGTGCAACTCCCCCACTGTTTCGCAACTTTTTCGTCGCACATCTACGCAACAGGCCATTGTAAAATCGCCGTTTTTGGTATGAAAAAAGGGCTTTCGGAATCATCCGAAAGCCCTACTGGCGGAGAATACGAGATTCGAACTCGTGAGGCTGTTACACCAACACGCTTTCCAAGCGTGCGCCATAGACCACTAGGCGAATTCTCCAATTATACAACGCCTCACAGTGTCTATCCGTGAAACGCAACTTGATTAGAATACAACAGTTTCTCCTAAACCACAAATCGGCGTGTCGCAACATCTCAAAGTTCCCTCTCACTGGAGGAATCTGCCCGCTACCAAGCTTCTCACAGTCCAAATGCCTCCAGCAAGTGAAGGAATCAGTATGTTTACGTGTCATGTAGCTAGCGTTTGGATGCGAAGACACGTAGGTTGGCAAGCATGGCGTATGTCATCACGATCGCCAAGAACACAGCCCCAGTGCGCACCCGATTGGTTGGCAGTCACAAATTCGGTATCTCCGGCCGAACCGCGACCGGCACCCCCGGGGCAATGTGCTCCGGCCGGCTGGCCGGCAAAGCAAAAAAATGGGGGTTCCCGGAGCCGAAGCT
>OLQH01001085.1_pt1 | contig 24049 bp, 21 predicted proteins | sample 1672671 | NCBI WGS metagenome assembly OLQH01 (sample SAMEA3136712, study PRJEB25190) | human gut metagenome
CAGTGGCACAAAAGGCTGTCCGCAATACCTCCAGCTATGGTGTGGCTTTTTCGTCCTGTACGCTTCCGGGAGCACCCAGACCGATTTTTGAAATGAACGATCAGGACATGGAGATCGGTATGGGCATACACGGAGAGCCTGGGATCAAACGGGTCAGGATGATGAGCAGCCGTGATCTGGCCAGGGAGTTAACACCGGCGCTGTTAAAGGACTTGGAAATTGCGGAAGGAGAACGTATTGCCGTGCTGGAGAATGGCCTGGGTACTACGAGCCGTGAGGAGCTTTATATTTTCTATAAAGATGTGGCAGATTATTTGCAGGAAAAAAAGATAACCGTTGGCAAGGCGATGGTGGGAGAATATGCCACTTCCCTGGAAATGGCGGGATTGTCTTTAAGTATTCTCCGCCTGGATGAAGAACTGGAAGGGCTTCTTTCGCAGCAGGAATATACACCGTTTGTACGGTATTAAGAGAGGAATCTATTATGAAATATTGCAGATTGGGACGCAGCGGCATGTATGTCAGTAAGATCTGTCTGGGAACAGCGAACTTTGGCACAGGCAAATCTTCCGGCGTGGGGGACTGGGGCGTTGTGGATAAACAGGGAGCCTTTCAGATCATGGACTATGCGTTGGAATGCGGGATTAATTTTTTCGATACCGCCAACGTCTATGGAGGAATTGAGACCAGAGGGCTGACAGAGAGCATCATCGGAGAGTGGTTTAAGCAGGGAAATAACAGAAGAGAAAAGGTAGTGTTGGGCACAAAGGTCGGCAGAATCTTTGAGAAAAGCGACCTGGACGGCCCCAACAATGTGGAAGGGCTTTCTCTTTACAAGATCAGAAGGCATGTGGAAGCGTCGTTGAAGCGGCTGCAGACAGATCACCTGGAACTGATTCAGATGCATAAAGCGGATCCTGCAACGGGATGGGATGAGATCTGGGAAGCGTTTGAAGGTTTTGTAAGAAGCGGTAAGGTGGATTATGTAGGAAGCAGCAACCATGATGCCTGGCAGATTATGAAAGCGCAGGAGACGGCGCGCAGAAGAAACTATATGGGGTTGGTAAATGAGCAGCATTTGTATACGCCATTAAGCCGCGAAGCAGAATTGGAACTTCTTCCTATGGCCGCGGATCAGAGAATTGGGATCACATTGTTCAGCCCGCTCTTCAGGGGGCTGCTGGGAATTGATGCATTTCATCCGGAAAAGAGGCCCATGAATGCGGAGAGCAAGCGGCTGTTTGAGCGTTATCGGGACAAGGCGGAGCGGTATTCCGCTTTATGTAGGCAGCTCGGAGAGACAGAGGCCAATGTAACATTGGCATGGGAACTTAGGCGTCCGGAAGTGACCAGCGTGATCGTTGCCCCTACCTGCATTGAGGATCTGCGTTCTTTGCTCCATTGCGTTGATATCACGCTGCCGGAAGACTTCTTGAAGGAGATGGATGAGATCTTTCCTCCGATGGTGGAGGATTCTCCCTATCGTTAGGATATCTGAAAGGAGGGCATCATGGAAATCGTTCGGTTTGCGCAGAAAGCAGGCCATATTTTCTACGAGTCGGCTAATTTGGAGAAAATTGCGGAGGGCTTTTATTTTACGGAAGGGCCGGTCTGGGACGGGAAGGAAGAATGTCTTTACTTCACGGATTTTAACGATAATCTGATTTATCGCTGGAAGGAAGGGATCTACCGGACAAACAGCGGAAGGGCCGTTGGACTGAGTATGCTTTCGGATGGAAGCATTGTGTCGGCGGAGACGAGATCGCATGCAATAACGGTGGCAGGAAGCTGCAAAAGCAGGATATTGGCGGACAGCTTTGAGGGTAAGAGGCTGAACAGCCCCAATGATGTGGCAGCAAGGAGCGATGGATGGATATACTTTACCGATCCGTATTCTACAGCGATGGGAGATGTGAGGGAACTTCCTTTCAATGGAATCTATGGAATACGGGCAGAAGGTGGAATGCCGGAAGCGGGCAATCTCTTTTTGGTGGATGATGGAATGGAAAGGCCGAATGGGATCGCGTTTTCCCCGGACGAGCAGATTCTATATGTCAATGATACAAATCATCAGCTGATTGTGGCGTATCAGATGAGAAAGGACGGAACCGCATCTCTGATCGGCAGGTTTGCCACATTGGATGCCAGGTATGGAAACGGGGCTGCAGACGGCATGAAAGTGGATACGGAAGGAAACGTGTATCTGACCGGGCCGGGCGGTATCTGGGTAATCGACCCTTCGGGGGAACCAGTGGCTATTTTGAAGTGTCCGGAAGTGGCGGGGAACTTGTGTTTTGGCGGGGCAGATGGCCAAATGCTTTATATTACGGCCAGCACAGGAGTCTACCGCGTCCCGGTCAAGATACCCGGGGTTATGCCTGTGCGCAGATAATTTGAGAAGTTGTAAGAACAGATAAAAATAGAAGACGGAATGCGCGGCATGGAAGGAGGGCATATGGAGGAAATTGGGATAGCTTCAATCAAGCGTGCGATGCAGGTGGTCTGCAGTGTAATGATAGAGGAAAAAGAGACACTTACGGAAATTGACAGCAAGCTGGGAGACGGGGACATGGGATTGTCCATGGAAAAAGGCGGACTGGCCGTGAGCAGGCTGCTGGACGAAGAGACGTTTTCAGGAATTGGGGAAATGTTTATGGCCTGTGCGTCGGCCTTTAACCGCGCAGCGCCTTCCACGCTCGGAACCCTGATTTCCTTTGGGCTTTTGGCTGCGGCGAAACAAACCATGGGAAGGAAGAGCCTGGAAGCAGAACAGGTCATTCAGATCCCTCATACCATGGCGGAGATGATCGCACAGAGAGGCAAGGCGTCTGTGGGAGACAAAACGATCCTGGATGCGCTTGTGCCGTTTGCGGATACGCTGATTCTTTCGTACAATCGCAGCAAGGATCCGCTTGCAGCTATGGGGGAAGCGGCTTTGGCGGCCGAAAAAGGAATGGAGAGCACCAAAGGAATGGCGGCCAAGACCGGCCGGGCCAAATGGCTGGACGGACGGAACCGGGAATATCCGGATGCGGGCGCCATGCTGTGCGTGATGGCCGTCCGCAGGCTTTGCGGCCGGCTGGAAGGCGGTGGAGAAGCGGAATGATAGAAAACTGGAAACAGGAAGGCATTCAGGGATGGATCCTGTCTAATCAGTGGCTTTCAGTAAAAATTCTGGAAGGAAAAGGAGGCGATGTAAATCAGATTACATGGCTTCCGGATAAGCTTACATTTTTATATACGCGCGATGAAGGATTTGCGGAATGCCGGTCAAAAGACCTGTACAAACAACCGCTTGACTGGTATTCAGACTGCAGCACCGGGGGATGGCAGGATGTGATACCCGGTTTCGGAAAATACAAAGAACGGATCTATGATGGGATGCGGCCAGTGGGAACAGCGGCCTGCGTGGGCTGGAAGGCAGAAAGCTGTCCAAAGGAGAATCAGGAGGAATTGACTCTGCATGTCCTGCTGCCTGATTTCCCTCTGCGCCTGGTCAAGCGGTTTCGGCTGGAAGGAACGAAACTTCTGGTTGATGAGTCGGTGGAAAACTTGGGAGATGCTCCGGTAGATGTTACCTGGACACAACATGCTGTATTCGGCGGGGATTTCCTGGAGCCGGATGTTCAAATCCATTATCCGTCGGAGGAACTGTTTTTATCTTCTCTTTATGCCCAAAAGGGCGGGCAGAAAGAAGCATATGAGAAGAGAATAAGCGAAGCGCCCATGCCGGATGGAACCATTCATGATCTGCGCCGGATGCGGGAACATACGGAGGACGGGCAGCTCGTCTTTACCATGTGTGCAAAGGAAGGACGGGCAGGAATGCGGAATGCGCATAAGGGACTTGCATTTTCCCTGGAATGGGATAAAGCAGTATACCCGTTCGTGCGATGCTGGTACAGGAATGATTCACAAGGATATGCGATGGCGCTGGAACCCTGCAATTATGCATATAGTTCCTATTCGGACACAGATAGGGAAGGGATGTATCTGCATCTTGAACCTGGAGAGATAAGAAGTACCAGCCTGGCATTTCGGGCAGAAAGGGTGGAAAGCTAGTATGGAAAAGTTAGGATATTTCTGCAATGGCAGGTATAAGCAATCGCAGACAGAAGTCTATTATGAACTTCATAATCCCAGCACTGGAGAGGTGACAGGACTTGCGCCCCGCTGCAGACGGGAGGAAGTCAAGGAGGCCATAGAAGCCGCCAAGGCGGCTTATCCGTCCTGGAGTGGCACGCCGGCATCCAAGAGGGCGCAGATTTTATATCGGGTAAGAAATCTTCTGATAGAACACATGGAGGAACTGACCCGGCTTGTGGCGGAAGAAAACGGAAAAGTGTGGGCAGAAGCGGAAGGGGACGTGCTGAAGGCGAAGGAAGGCACGGAACTGGCTACGCAGGTCACTTCCCTGATGATGGGAGAGAGCCTGATGGATGCTTCTACAGGGTTTGATACGGTGCAGTACAGGGAACCAATCGGGGTATTTGCGGGAATCGTCCCTGTCAATTTTCCGGCGATGATCCCCTTTGGATGGATGACGCCGGTCTGCCTGGCGTGCGGAAATACGATGGTGTTAAAAGCAGCGAGCATGACGCCGCGAACGGCACTTCGGATTGCAGAATTATATAAAGAGGCCGGTCTGCCGGACGGTGTACTGAATGTGCTCACCTGTTCCAGGCAGGAAACGGAAGTGATTCTTTCCCATCCTGCAGTGAAAGGTATTACCTTTGTGGGTTCTACAGCTGTGGGAAAGAAGATCTACGAACAGGCTGCGGGAAACGGAAAACGGGTACAGGCTCTTTGCCAGGCCAAGAACCATGCGCTGATCTTGTCGGATGCGCCGTTAGTCAGAACAGCTGCAGGCGTGATGAATTCTGCATTTGGGTGTGCGGGGCAAAGGTGTATGGCTCTAAGCTGCTGCGTGGTGGAAGAAAAAATAGCGGATGCCTTTGTGGAAGAACTGGTCAGACAGGCCAAAAACCTGACGATCGGGCCCGCCTGGGATAAAGAAAGCAAACTTGGCCCGATCACCTATGAAGCCCATTATCAGGAGATTCTGCGTGACATAGACAAGGGAATCAAAGAAGGCGCATCCCTTATTCTGGACGGAAGGGATTGTGTGGTGAAAGGATATGAGGGCGGCTATTTCATTGGCCCAACCATTTTTGACCATGTGACGGAAGAGATGAGCATAGGTAGAGAAGAAATCTTCGGACCTGTGTTGTGCATTAAGCGGGTGAAGAATTTTGAAGAAGGATTGGCTCTTATGAACCGGAATCCCTATGCGAATGGTTCTGTTATTTTCACACAGAACGGACATTACGCAAGACAGTTCGTCCGGTACACGGATGGAGGCATGGTGGGCGTGAATGTGGGGATCCCTGTACCGATTGGATTTTTCCCGTTTGCGGGCCATAAAAATTCTTTCTTCGGCGATCTTCATTGCCTGGGAAAGGATGCCTATCGTTTCTTTACGGAAAGCAAATGTGTGACGACGAGATGGTTTGACGAAGAAGAAGAGAAAAATACACAGGTGACGACCTGGGATGGAACGATCTGAGGAAGGGATGAAAACAACTAGCCTTCCCCCAATAAAAATGCTACTATAATAAAAAATACCACCATGCGGAAATGGCAGAGCGCCGAGGGGGACAACCATTTAAACCCGCAGGACACCTGCCGGAGGATGGGCAATGCAAGGCCCTCCATCTGAATGGAATGAAATGAGAAAGGAATGGGGATTGAGATGAAAATCGTACTGCTGGAATCACTGGGAATTACGGAGGAAAAGCTGGCCGTCTTTGCGGATAAGCTGAAAGAGGCGGGACATGAGTTCGCCGCTTATGAGAAGAATACGGATCCGGACGTGTGCATTGAGCGCGCGAAGGACGCGGATGTGATCATGATCGCCAATATGCCTCTGCCCGGTAAAGTGATCAGAAACTGCCCGAAGCTGAAATTCATTGATGTGGCGTTTACCGGTGTAGACCATGTGGATCTGGAGGCGGCTAAGGAATGCAATGTGGCTGTCAGCAACGCGTCCGGCTATTCCAACGAATCCGTAGCGGAACTTGTGATCTGTATGATGCTTTCCCTGCTCAGAAATGTGAAGCAGGTGGAGGAACGCTGCAGATCGGGTAAGACCAAGGACGGATTGGTGGGAAGACAGCTTCAGGAAAGAACGGTCGGAATCGTGGGATTGGGTTCCATTGGCAAGCGGGTGGCAGTTCTGTGCAAGGCATTTGGATGCCGGGTGCTGGCATACAGCCGCACGGTGAAGGAAGAAAACAGGGAACTGGCTGAATATGTGAGCCTGGACGAACTCCTTCGTCAGTCGGATATCGTCACCCTTCATTGCCCGCTGACGGCTGAAACGAAAAATCTGATCAATAAGGAAAAAATCGCGCTGATGAAGGAAGGTGCGATCCTGATCAATGCGGCCCGCGGCCCTGTTGTGGATTCTGACGCTTTGGCAGAAGCATTGCAGTCCGGCAGGCTTGCAGGAGCGGGAATCGATGTGTTTGAGATGGAGCCTCCGGTTCCTGCGGACCATGTGCTGCTTGCGCCCCGAATACGATTCTCACGCCGCATATTGCCTTCGCATCTGAGGAATCCATGCTGCTTAGAGCCGAGATTGTGTTCGACAGCTTGGAGAAATGGATGGAAGGAAATCAGGTGAATGTGATTTTATAAAAAAGTGTGTGCCTTGGCGCACACTTGCGCCGAGCGCGGTTGCCGTCAGGCAACATCTGCATTACGCGCGAGTGCGCATCAACGTCTTTTTTATTCGATAGGATTAGGGTGTCAAAAGGCATATCTAAAAGCAGCCTTTTACTTGTACCTTGAAAACTTAACACGATTGTGTCTGGAACTTATTAAAGGTAGTATTGGAGAATGATTAGAAGTGCATATTTTCTGGTGCTTTTTATGCCGTTTCTTTTTCAATGGCACAATGTACCAGGCTATTTTCATAATCCAATAGCTTTTGGAAATTCAGGGCTGCGATTTTAAATCCAAAATACAGCCGGGTTCTTTTCTTCCCATGTGCTGGTATCTTATCTACATGGTATTTTCTACGAAGAAGAGATGGTAGTGCTTCTACACCATTACGGAAATGAGCGTATTCTTTAAATTCATCTGTTTTCATAAATCGTAACTGCTTCGCCCGGTTCACTGCTTTCCAGGATAATTCTTTTAATGAATTACTCTGACGTAACCGGGGCTTGCATTCCTGCAGATACGGGCAATTTATACAATCACACTTACGAAAGAGTGCATCACAGCGATCATTGTGTTCATCATACCGTATCTGATAGGGCTTTTTATGATTCGCACATTCCAATAGCTTGCGGCCATCTTCACTAAAAATGAAATCTGCAAAAATATCCGCAGGTTTTTTGCCAGTAAAATTCGTAGTGATCAGTCTGATCCCATGCGCTGCAGCTTTGGCAACATTAGGTTCACTGCCATAGGCCCCATCGGCAACCATTACTACTTCCTGCTCATAGATCGGTTCCTTATCCAGATGATCCTTTAGAAACTGACTATCGGAATAGATGTTCTGCTCATACGCATAGTCTGTAATCAGACTTTTATTTTCGCCTACCGTTTCTGTAAGATTCGCTGCTTATCCCAGATGTTTACTGCCAGCCTTTTTACGGAAAGTTGCTTCTGGATCCGATGGATTCAACAGCACTTTTGAAGGATCTTCTTTTTCCTTTTTCTCGCGCAAACGCCGGGTCCCGTCGCTATGAAAAGTTGTCTGTTCTTTAAGCAACCGGATTAACAGCTGATATTCACTGGTATCGTCAAAATCCCCGCCACAGATATCCAGAAGTCTTTCTGCATCATGCATGACCTGGATCGTCCTGTTATTGGCATCAAGGTTACGCTGATGATAAATGAATGCATTATAATCATCTTTCTCGACATAGTGCTTTTGTGCTTCTGGAAGGGGGACATCCCGGGTCACCATAACTTTTGCAAGATTTGCAACACAGGTATAAAAAAGTTCCAGTAATGAAAGATTTCTGATGTTTGCAGCGATCATCATACTGTCCATTCTCTGCATGGAAGAAGCCAGCCCCATGAATTCTGCAATCTCCTTTGCCAGAGATGTTACACAAATGTGGATCAGGTCGATCCCTGTTTCCGTTTCATATGCCAGACATCTGGCGCGGAATCTGCTCAATGTCCTGTCGCTTAAAGGCTGCTCCTTAAAACTGGTCGTATGGAGTGCATACTGATATCTGATATCAAACATCAAAGCCTGAACAAGTTCATCATCTGAATCGCCAAGCGCTTCTTTCAGTATCAGCGCTCCGACAATAACATTTACAGGAGTATTCGGTCTTGATGCTTTTTCGCTGTATAAAACAGAAAACAGATCTTCATCTATTGCAGGAAAAATCTTATCTGCAAATGTTTTGGCCCAGGATTTTTCGAGAAATTTACGCTCTCGGTTAGTCAGATGAAAGGTACTGTCTGCCAATGACATCTGCTGGGTATCGTTTGATACAAAAGCCATTTCGATCACCTCTATCTTTGATACATCGATTGTATCAAAGATTTAACAACATTCCTATATCGTGTTCATTTTCAAGGTACAAATTTATATCAAAGGTTCATAACCTTTTGACATCCTAATCCTATAAGGAAAAAATGAGGACACCCTTGTAAGGCACCCTCATTCTAAACCGTTTCAGAGCCATACTTCCTTATAGGTGTACAGCTCATCATTCGCAATATCCTGTTTTGCTTGACATATTGGCTCGATTCTATCACAAAAGCCGGAAATAGGACTCTCCGGCTTTTGCATTGTTTACAAATATACGATTTTGAATTAAACGATGAGCATGGCGTCCCCGAACGAGAAGAAACGATACTTTTCCCGCACCGCTTCTTCATAAGCGGACAGAACATGCTCTCTTCCCGCCAGAGCGGATACGAGCATCACGAGCGTGGATTCCGGCAGGTGAAAATTCGTAATCAGCGCATCCAGCACTTTAAAACGGTAGCCCGGATAAATGAAAATATCCGTATCCCCGCAGCCAGCCTCCAGATGGCCGTTCTCGTCGCAGGCGCTTTCCACCGTCCGGCAGCTGGTGGTTCCCACGCAGATGACGCGATGGCCGCTCTCCTTCGCACGATTGATCTTCTCCGCCGCTTCGCCGCTCACCTGGTAATACTCGGAATGCATATGGTGCTCCGCCAGATTTTCCACCTTCACAGGACGAAACGTTCCAAGTCCCACATGAAGCGTCACATAGGCAATGTCCACGCCCTTTTTCTCCACTTCACGCAGCAGTTCCTGTGTGAAATGCAGGCCGGCCGTGGGAGCGGCAGCAGAGCCCTCATATTTCGCATACACCGTCTGATAGCGGTTCTTATCCTGAAGCTTGTGGGTGATATAAGGCGGCAGGGGCATCTCTCCCAGGCGATCCAGAACCTCTTCCCAGATCCCTTCATATTGGAAACGGATCAAGCGGTTGCCCTCTTCTACCACCTCCAGCACCTCTGCGTGCAGGAGGCCGTCTCCAAAGACCAGCTTCGTGCCCGGCCTCGCCTTCTTGCCAGGACGAACCAGCGTCTCCCACACATCATCCGCCCTGCGCTTCAAAAGCAGCACTTCCACAGCGCCGCCCGTCTCTTCCCGAACCCCCATGAGCCTGGCTGGAATCACCTTCGTATTGTTTAAAACCAGGCAGTCTCCGGGTTCCAGAAAGGATGTGACCTCCCGAAAGACATGATGAGAAACCTCGCCCGTCTCCTTATTAAGCACCATGAGCCTGGAGGACGAACGGTCCTCCAGGGGATCCTGCGCGATGAGCTCCGGCGGCAAATCGTAGTAAAAATCAGATGTCTTCAATTCTTCTTCGCCTCCTGCAGCCGGCCGGTTCCAACCGGCCTTTTCACATGCCCGCATTTTCCAGGAAAGCGACATAGCCCCTCATCGTCTCGTACACATCAGCTTTGCTCGTTGCCTCCCAAGGCGCATGCATGTTCAACACCGCCACGCCGCAGTCGATCACGTTCATTCCGTACAGGGCCATGATATAAGCGATGGTTCCGCCTCCGCCCACATCCACTTTGCCCAGTTCCGCGGTCTGGAACACGATTCCTGCCTTGTCGCAGATGTCACGGATATGCGCCATGTATTCCGCATTGGCGTCGTTGGAACCGGATTTACCTCTCGCACCCGTGAACTTGTTGAATACCATGCCTTCTCCCAGGAATGCGGCATTCTTTTTCTCAAAATAGGACGCATAAGAAGGATCATACCCTGCGCTCACATCAGAAGAAAGCATCACGGAATTCGCCAGGCATCTTCTCAGATCCAGTTCCGTGTATTCTCCAGCCAGCTCCATCAGCTCCGCCGTAACGTTCTCAAAGAAGCGGGACTGCATACCTGTAGCTCCCACGCTTCCGATTTCTTCCTTATCCACCAGAATACAGCAAGCGGTGCGCTCTGTGGTCTTGCCAGCCACTTCCAGGATCGCCCGTGCGGAAGTATATGCGCACACTCTGTCATCCTGTCCATAGGCCAGGATCATGCTGCGGTCAAATCCGGCTTCCCTCGCCCGGCCAGCCGGAACGATCTCCAGCTCAGCAGAAAGGAAATCTTCCTCTTCGATATCATAGGTCTCTTTCAGGATCTTCAGGACATTCGCGTTCACCGCTTCCTTTTCCTGATCCTCTAAGGGCATGCTTCCGATTACCAGATCCAGCGCTTCTCCTTCCACCACCTTGGCAGCCTTCTTCTCCATCTGTTCTCCTGCCAGGTGAATCAAAAGATCGGAAATGAAAAATACAGGATCTTCCTCATCTTCTCCCACATTTACTTCCACCGTGGTTCCGTCTTTTTTCACCACAACGCCATGAATGGCCAGGGGAAGGGCTACCCACTGATACTTCTTGATGCCGCCGTAATAATGGGTATCCAGATAAGAAATTCCGCCTTCTTCATACAGAGGATTCTGCTTCACATCAATCCTCGGGCTGTCAATATGCGCGCCCAGAATATTCATGCCTTCCTTCAGAGGCTTGCTGCCGATCTGATACATCAGCAGGCACTTATTCATGTTAACCGCATATACCTTATCACCGGCTTTCAGCTTCTCGCCTTTCGCGACCAGATCGGAAAGTTCTCTGTATCCTTCCTTCTCGATCAGGTTAACCAGCGTATCCACGCATTCCCGTTCTGTTTTGCCATTATCCAGGAAATCCATATATTCTCTGGCAAAGGCGTCCGCTGCTTCACGCTGCTTTCCGGAATACACATTCCAGACATTCTTCTTTTCCATACTCAGTCTTCTCCTTCAGTCTCTTTCATTTTGGAACCCAAAACGGGCCTAAGGAGTTCCTTTGCCCTGGATACCTCGTCGCTGTGAATCCGGAACACACAAGCTGTCTTCTCCTTTGGCCTGCGGAAGGGAAAAAGGCTTCCGAGGCCTTTTTCCTCCCATTCTATAAAATAACTTCTCGGAATCTTCAGCCCCGAGTTTATAAGGCTTTCCGACCCCTATCTCAAAAAAATCACCCACTTTTTTGCAAAAAACGCTTGACAAATCGCTCAAAATTTGCGGCGAAGCCGATTGATTATATTTTATTTCAATCGACTGGAGGCGATTTCTTTGTTACCTACTAATCCTGGCGGCCATGCCGCCTATCAGGATACGTTCGTATCCGATTTTCTTAAGTTTTATCCCGATCCCTTTGTGCTTTCCAAAAGCACCTGGGACTATATCGTGCAGTTCTGGTATCTGGATCTTTCCCTGACGGATTCCATTATGCAGGAGTGTTACTCTGTTTTTGGCCCGCAACCAAGGCTCCCTTCCTGTATGCTGCGTTCCTATCTGCTTGCTTTGAAACTGAAAGTAACTTCCATCACACTCTGGTGCCGTATGCTCCGGGAAACTCCTCTTTATGCCATCCTCAGCGGATTCTCTTTCGGGGATACTCCCGGTGTCGGGACTTTTTATGATTTCTTTTCCCGCATCTGGCAGGATGACTCTAACAATCTTTCCCCGAAAGACCGTTTCCCTAAAATGAAGCCTCCAAAGGGGAAAAAGAAAGGCGATAAAACTCCCTGCGATTCTTCCAGTACCGCTTCCAAACTTCTCCCTCTGCTGGAGCATTGGAACTTCAAACCGGAAAATCCGTTTTTCCTTGTTTTTCGGCTTTATCAACAGCAGTTCCTGGATCGTTCTATTAAGAAGGGATTGATCGATCCAGACCATCTGGCTCTTGCCGGTGACGGCACTCCTGTCCGTACTGCTGCGCAGCAACGGAAAAAACGCATCCCTTGATTGCCCGTTTTTCTTATTGATACTTGAATTATCCTTTATCAAAAACTTAATATCAATTAAGTATTAAGCATATATTCAGTGCATAATTGACTTAATCAACTTAATTTTATACAATGGACATAATCATAGAACGGTTCAGGCTGTCCTGCCGGAACCCACCAGGGCTGTCTGAACCGTTAGGAAAGGAAACCGTCCGCATGGCCGTTACAGCAAAAGAATTGTCCAAAATACTGAATCTTTCAGAAGCCGCCGTCTCCATGGCGCTGAATCATAAACCCGGCGTCAGCACCGCCACCCGCAAGCGGGTGTTGGATACGCCCGGGAACTCGGGTATGATTTTTCCAAAATCAACGAAAAAAATGCCGTTCCACAATCCATGAACGGCACCGTACAATTTATTCTCTATAAGCGTCACGGGGCTGTCGTAGCGGACACCCCATTCTTTTCCCAGCTTTCCGAAGGCATCAATCTGGGCTGTAAGCAAAACCATTATTATCTGAATATTTTCTATCTCTATGAAGGAGAACCTGTGGAATCCGCCCTTTCCGATCTCATCCGGGCGGGAAGCAAAGGGATCATCCTGCTTGGTACAGAAATGCAGGAAGCGGATTTTGCCCCGTTTTCCAATCTGCCCATTCCTGTTGTGCTGCTGGATTCCTATTTTGAAAACATAAGAACCGACTGTGTTATGATCAACAACATTCAGGGCGCTTACCAGGCTGTCAGTTATCTCATCCGCAAATACAGAAAACAGCCAGGCTACCTGCGTTCCTCTTATCCCATCAACAATTTCCAGGAACGGGCGAACGGGTTCTACAAAGCTGTCCGCGCAAGCGGCATGTCCGCCTCCAAATCCCTGGTACATAGATTGACGCCGTCCATGGACGGCGCCTACTCCGATATGCTCTCTCTGCTGGATGCCGGGGAAGAACCGGCGCGCTGCTATTTTGCGGACAATGATCTGATCGCCTGCGGCGCCCTGAAGGCCTTTCAGGAAAGAGGATACCGCATTCCGCAGGACGTCGCTGTCGCCGGTTTTGACGATATGCCCGTCTCTTCCTACATCGAGCCCGGCCTCACTACCATAAACGTGCCGAAACAGTACATGGGACAGGTTGCTGCCGACCGGCTCGCGCAGCTGATCGCCTCCCCTGGTTCACAGCCCCTGAAAATTGAAGTTGCCACCAAGCTGGTCATTCGCAAATCCACTTAACCCTGCGTACCGCTCAGGTTCAAAGCGCTTCTGCGCCTTTTCTCACGTTCCGATCGTCTGGCTTCCGGTGGACCAGACATGCTTCTCTCCTGCCGAAGCCGGCGTGTTCTGCGCCATAACGCCCACCAACTTATGAGGCACATATTCCTCTTCCAGATAAGCCAGTTCCTCTTCCGTCAAAGTCAGATCCACCGCAGCTGCCGCCCCTTCCACATGGTGAAATTTGGTCGCTCCCACCACAGGCGCAGTCACCTTGGTGAGCAGCCAGGCCAGCGAGATTTCCGTCATGCTCACCCCATGCCGGTCAGCCAGTTCGGCCACACGCCGGATGATGCGTTCATCCTGTTCAGCCGTAGCGTCATATTTAAGACGCGCATAGTCATCCTTTTCCAGACGTTTAGAGGTCTCTCCCGGCCGTTTGGACAGGCGGCCTCCAGCCAGCGCGCTGTACGGCGTCATGGCGATGTTGTCCTGTGCGCACAGCTTTGCCATCTCCCGTTCCTCTTCCCGGAAAATCAGATTATAGTGTCCCTGCACCGATACGAAGGGCGCAAAGCCCTCCCTCTCTGCCAGAGCGTTTGCCTTGGCCAGCTGCCAGGCAAAGCAGTTGGAAATCCCGATATATCTGGCCTTTCCCGCCTTCACTACGCGGTTCAGCCCTTCCATGATATCGTAAAGCGGCGTCGCATAATCCCACATATGATAGATATAGAGATCCACATACTCCATGCCCAGATTTTTCAGGCTGGTATTAATCATCCGCTCTATATGCTGCTGCCCGGACACGCCCTCTTCCACCTCCTGGGGCGTACGCGGCAGGAACTTGGTGGCCACCACCACCTGATCCCGCTTCGCATAATCCTGCAGCGCGCGTCCCACATACTGTTCGCTTGTTCCGCTCTGGTAAGCGATTGCCGTATCGAAGAAATTGATGCCGAGTTCCAGCCCATGCCGGATGATCTTGCGGGACTGTTCCTCATCCAGCGTCCAGGAATGCTGGCCATTTGCCGCATCTCCAAATCCCATACATCCCATGCAGATGCGGGACACATTCAGATCAGAATTCCCTAATTTCGTATATTTCATATTCTCCTCCTCTTCTTAATGCTGTTTTTATAACTTTCTCTGTTTCACGCCTTAACCCATCCGCTTCTTCCTTTTCTTCCCAAGCAGCGCCCGGAAAAACTTAGAAGCATAGTGAGACAGAAAAATAAACGTTCCCATCATGGCCAGATAATCCAGGTAAAACAGGAGCCAGGGCTCCCCATAATCCAGGAAAACAAACTGCGTGCGCAGCAGCATATAGTCCGGCAGATCCCGCCGCACAAACACCGTAAGCCCGTATACAGCGATACACGCCCCCAGCACCACAGGCAGGATCCTGCCCGGTCGGATACGTTTCTTCGCCATCCCCAGCAACATCCCCCAGTGCAGTCCCAGATGCAGCGCCATCAATACGAATCCCCAGTAAGCGGCAGCCATATGCAGCAGTCTTGCAAAAGAAATGCCGCCCCGTATATTCAGAAATGCGAATACATGATTGGACAGCATGATCCCGCTGACCATCAGGCCGGTCATTACCAGAAGCAGAAGCATATTGATGAGAAGCATGAAGATACGGGCCGAAGTATACTTTCCTCGAAACAACGCTTTATACCAGTTTCCGTTCAGGGCATGGTGGGCAAGAAACAGCACGAACATTCCTGCCCCGGCCCATTCATGGGCCACATCTCCCCAAAACTGATATCCCATCAGGAACAGCAGAATCAATGTCATCAGAACATCCACTGCCATTTTTACAATCGCTTTCGCCTTCATACAGCCTGCCTCCCATCTCCCCTTTCAAGGGTTCTCCTGCGGCTCCATATCCGGATCCCATCCGCCGCCAGTATTTCCTTTACTCTCCGGTTTTATTATAAAATGTACCCGAATCCGCGTCTAATACCTATCTTTTATCTCTCATCATTCATTTTCCGCATGGGAGATTTCTTTTCCGTTGAACCTTGACCACAGAATTTAGATGGGATACTATATTTTTATGGTGCATCCCATGTACCAAATAAAACAGAAAGCAGACAGGGGGAAACTGCAATGGTCATTTATGTTGACGCAAATGCCTTCCGCGAAGGAAACGGGACAAAGGAACGGCCTTTCCGTTATATCAATGATGCGGCCCAAATCGCCAGGCCCGGGGATGAGGTTCTGGTCGCTCCCGGTGTATACCGTGAATATGTGAATCCTGCAAACGCAGGCACACAGGACGCACGGATCACTTACCGCAGCACAGAGCCGCTGGGCGCCGTGATCACCGGAGCGGAGGAGGTGAAAAACTGGACATTGTATCAGGGAAATGTCTGGGTATGCCGGATCGGGAACAGCCTGTTCGGAAATTACAATCCTTATACCACCTATGTGTATGGAGACTGGTATTTCGCAGGCCGGAGCAAGCATACCGGAGCCGTATACCTGAACGACAAGATGCTCTACGAAGCGGAAAGCCTGGAGGCATGCATCAAGGGAGAAGTATGGGAATACTCCTGGGAGCCGGAGGATTCCGTCTACAAATGGTATGCCGAACAGGACGGGGAAGAAACCGTTATCTACGCCAATTTCCAGGGGAAGAATCCCAATGAGGAAAAGGTGGAAATCAATGTACGGCGTGAATGCTTCATGCCCGAAAAAACGGGTGTAAGCTATCTGACCGTCAGCGGTTTTCGTATCGAAAAGGCCGCTACCACTTGGGCGCCTCCGGCCGCCTATCAGGACGGAATGATCAGCCCCCATTGGTCCAAGGGATGGATCATTGAGGACTGCGAAATCAGCAACAGCAAATGTGCCGGAATCTGCCTGGGCAAATATCTGGATCCGGATAACGAGCACTACTTCACTTACAAGCATGTGAAGAGCCCCACGCAGATGGAAAGAGACGCCGTATGCAGAGGCCAGTATCACGGCTGGTTGAAGGAAAACGTGGGAAGCCACGTCATCCGCCGCTGCAATATCCACAACTGTGAACAGGGCGGCATCATCGGCCGTATGGGCGGGGTTTTCTCCATCATTGAGGACAACCATATCCATCACATCAACAACATGATGGAACTGGGCGGTGCGGAAATCGCAGGCATCAAGATGCATGCGGCCATCGACGTTATTTTCCGCCGCAACCACATCCATCACTGCACCATGGGAATCTGGTGCGACTGGGAAGCGCAGGGAACCCGGATCACGCAGAACCTTCTCCATGATAACCAGAGGCCGGAATTCGCCAAGCAGTTACCCGGCGGAATGATGAGCCAGGATATCTTCGTGGAAGTCAGCCATGGCCCTACGCTGATCGACAACAACATCCTTCTGTCGGATGTGTCGCTTCGGATGGCGACGGAAGGCGTTGCTATGGTACACAATCTGATCTGCGGCTCCTTCACTGTCGTGGGCGGCGGAACCGACAATATCGTAGAGGGCGTGAACAGGGCCCGCTATACCCCGTACCACATCCCGCATCGCACGGAAGTGATGGGATTCATGACAATCCTGCACGGAGACGACCGTTTCTATAACAATATCTTCGTTCAGAAGTGGCCTGCCGAATCGCTTTTGATCCGCCATGACAGCGATGACGGCGTCGATCAGGAGAACCGCGAGGTGGGCACCCATGTGATGGACGAATATCCTACCTATGAAGAATGGATCAAAAAGTTTGACATGGATACGGACACGCCGGATATGAAGAAGCTGGAGCCCGCACACTTCCAGCACCTGCCCGTGTGGGTAAATGGCAACGTCTATTTCAATGGAGCGAAGGCATATAAAAAGGAATCTTCCAATCTCATCGACGCAGAGCATGAGGTGAAAGTGGAAGTGACGATGCAGGACGGCAAGCCCGTGCTGGCCACCAATCTGTATGAATTCCTGGACGGTTTTACCGTGGATATGGTAAACAGCGACGTTCTGGGAGAAGCCTTTGAGCCGGAAGAAAAATATGAAAATCCGGATGGCACGCCGATCACCTTTGACCGGGACTATTTCGGGGATCACCGCGGCACACAGATTCTGCCCGGCCCCTTCTCAGGCAAGGACGCTGACGGCCGCAGGCTGTGGTAATATTTCAGCCTGACCGGAAAAATCTATAGAAAACCGGTCATCAACAATGAAACAGGGTGTCTGTGCAGGGCGAATCCCTATGATCTGGTAATTGAGATGGCAGATAAAGTTCTTCGCAAAACCCGCAATGGCATTTCCTTCGCCCCAGGCGGAGACCACAGCAATGATACGGATGAAATCAAACAATTCTTATGCGAACTTGTGGAGACGATGCGGAAAGCCTGCCATCTGGTAAAATAAACACAGGCGGCCCTTCCGATATCAGCAGGCTTCCGGCATCAGCCGGAGCCTGCCCCTGCTGGAAGAGAGGAATTACCCATTCTTCTCTTCCTTCTTTGTCTTCGCTTCCTGCTTTTCCTTTCCCCAAAATGCACGATGCAGTGCCATGCCCCGCGTATGAATCATTTTTCTGGATATTTCCGTATTGTGGAACACATCAAATCCATGAAAGGTTCCTTTCACATCCTCTAAATGCACAGGGACACCGCATGCCTTCAGCCTGTTCGCATAGGATATCCCTTCGTCATGCAGGCAGTCAAATTCTTCCGCTTCGATATACGCCGGCGGAAGATCATGCAGCTCCTGCTCGCAGGCTGGAGATGCATAGTTTTGCATCCCGTGATCCGCATCTTTCAGGTAGAGCCGCCACATCCTTTCCGTCAGCCGGGCGTTCCAAATGGGGCTGTCCGTATATTTTCTCATAGAATCCGTCCCCATACGCGCATCCAACACCGGATAGATCAACATCTGAAAGCAGATCTCACCCATTCCCTTCTTTCGGTTCCACAGCGTACAGGCGGCGGCCAGCGCGCCTCCGGCGCTGTCTCCTCCTACCGCGATGCGCGTTCTATCAATGCCTGTTTTCCCGCATGTCTGGATGTATTCCAGACCGGAACAGCAATCCAGGAAGGGAACAGGAAACGGATATTGGTCTGACGTCCGATAATGGACGAGCGCCACCATACATTCCGCCAGTTTCGCATACTCTGCTGCCGTTGCATGGATATAGGGCGCGTCTTCCAGGCAGAATCCGCCTCCATGGAAATATACCAGGCAGGGAAGCGCTTCCTTCACAGCCTCCGGCATATAGAGGGTCAAGCGGAGCTTTTTTCCGTCCCATGCATCGATCCATACCGTTCTGCGTTTCACCCCCGGCAAAGGAGCGGGCAGCTTCATCCCCCTCAGGCACTTGTTTGCGAGCCGCAGCGTCGGGCCCGAAAGGAAAAAACCGGGCACCGCGAATTTATTCAGCAACCAATATCCTCTGGCCAACGGATATTTCCTATCTCTCCAGCCGCACCACGCAGCTGCCGCCAGCGCGCCTGTGATGCATATATGTTTTTTTGCGGACACTTCTCATCTCCTCCTTCTTCTGCCGGCCGTTTACGCCGCCTCAAGCCGCTGCGCCTTCCATTTCCCCGTCCCTTCTGGTTTTATTTCGACGGTTTTCCATCTTTTCCCGAACAGACAAAGCCCGCGGCCATCCTTTTCAGACCGGCCGCAGGCGTTTTCTTTTCTGCTTTCTGCTATTTTATCACAGGTATGACACATACGTCATGCCTATAAAGCCGCATTCTCCTGGATCCAGTTCTCGATGTGCTGTGCAATCACATCATTGTTCAGATCCTGGAACATGAAGTGGTCGTTTCCGGTAATCCCTTCCTGCGGAAGATCCACGACCGTACAATTTCCTCCGAGCGCATTGTACGCAGCCTCAAAATCATAGCAGGCCTGGCGCATCATCTGCCACATTCCGGTCGCCGGGATCGTGGGATCCCCATTGTCAATATAGTCTCCAAAATACATGGTGACAGGGATATTCTTTGAAAGCACCGTATGGAAATCCAGGGAATCCGCTGAAGGTGCTCCGCCCGGCTCAATCGCCACGATCGCTGCGATATGATCCGTATACTGCGCCGCCGTCCAGCCGGGGCCGCCGCCCTGAGAGTGCGTCACCAGGATGGAATTCTTACCCGTTCTCTCATACACCTCATCAATGGTAGCCGCTACAGCCCTTGCCACCACCTCGTTATCAAAATCTGAACCCATGTCAGAACGCATTCCAGTATCCGGCGTCATCTGACGGAAAAACTGATCGACCGATTCCGGATCGTTCGGGAACTGAGAGCCTTCATTTACCACAGACTGTCCGTTTTCCCAACGTCCGATACGGAACTGGGTATACCAACGCTGATCCAGGGTCTTGGTGCTGATCTCTCCGCTGACTGAAGTCGCTCCCGCTTCCCCTCGTCTCGGCTGATCGATCAGGAATACGCTGTGTCCGTTCCTCAGGAAAATATCAGACCATCCCTCGCGTCCGTCCGGCGTGGTCATCCATCCCATACGCGACTGTCCGTAGCCGTGGAGAAATACCATGGGCAGCCCGGTCTCCTCTTCAGGGATCTGATAGAGCACATTGGCGTGATCCACATGTGCGGTCTGTCCCGCTCCCGTTTCCTCCCACTGGTTGGAAGGATCAAATGTTCCTTCTGAGGTCAGCGTGATCCCTCCCGCTGAAAAGATTCCCTGGTCAGCAATAGCAATCGGTTCCTCTCCTTCTGCCGCGTAACTCGTATAACCGCTTGTGAGCATCATCGTACCTGCAGCCAGAATCGCGGCAAGCCTGAGAACTTTTTTGTTTCTCATATGCTTTCTCCTCCATATTCTTCATCTCATTCCGTCAATGGTAAAGTACTGCAGCTGTCGTACCTTTCATCTGGCCTCATTATATAGAAAACGGAACTTCCCCAGAAGTCCCGTTTCGTTATTCTGTATTTACCTGCAGGTTTACAGTCGACTCGCCCTGTTTCCCAGGCCTTAAAAATATTTCTTCAGATACGCAATGCTTTTTTCCGCGATCTCTTCATAGTCATATTGATATACATCCAGGGAGGCACAGCCATGAAAGCCTGTTTCATGCAGTTTATCCGCATATGCTTTCAGATCCATATCTCCTTCATATGGAACCAGATGGTTATGGACGCCCGCCGCCATATTTTCCAGATGGGCATGCACGATGTACGGGCCGAGTTTTTCTATGGCTTTTAGAGGTTCTTCCTCTTCCAGGAAAAAATGACCGATGTCCGCATTCACGCCTATGCTGCTCTGCCCCGCCTCCTCCATGGCCTGCAGGAGAAGATCCGCATTATGGATCACAAACCCCGGTTCGTACTCCACCGCCAGCCGGATCTGATATGCTTCCGCTTCCTGCCCAAGCTCCTTCATACAGTCGATCTGCTTTTCCCACTGCTGCCGGAACGGCTCTTCCTGCCTTCTGTGCGCGCCATTGATAATCACCACTTCGGCTCCCATCTCATGCGCTATCCGGATCGCATCCTTCACATTCTGCATGCGCTCCCTGCTTTCTGTATAATCCAGATGCGCGCCCACGGAATAGGTCTGTACGCCCTTTTCCTTCAGGAATTCCCTGATCTTTTGCCCGAATCCGGGCTGAAAAAATTCTTTCTTCGGCTGAAAATCAGAATCATACAGGTTGATTTCCACGCCGTTAAACCCGCATGCGAGAATCCTCGCAATCGCCTCCTCATAGCTTTCGGCGTCTCGAATCATCTGCGTCCTTCCCAGTATATACATGTATGTATCCCTCCTGTCCGCCCAGACGTATGCGCTGTGATGCTCTTTTTATAGCTTATACTCCCTACGGACAGAATAGCATATGTCCGGTCCAAGGACAATGTTCTTCAAAGCGATTGGCCGGTTTGTTCTCCTTTTCTTTTAATGCACCTCCTCCCTCAGATTCACCTGTTCTGTATCAAACCTCACGCAGGTAAATCCTTCCTCCCCTCCCAGTTCCGTTCCTGAAATATTTTTGTCGCTGACAAGCTTCATGCAGACGCCCGTCTCACGGTCAACGGAGTAATAAAATGTCTGCTCGAAGTTTACAAACTGCACCGTGACAGAATAAATGTCGCACATCCGTCCTGCAATCTCTTCCTCCCCTGTCCGCTCAAACACACCGTCCACTGTCAGACTCGCCTTATCCAAATATTCGTCAAACCCCTTCGTCAGTTCCTCCACATAGGACAATTTGTATTTCTCATCTCCCTGCCGCAGGAATTTTCCATCTGTCCATTCATAACGGGTATAACTGCCGCCCTCTATCAGGAACAGGAATTCCGCATTCCCGGATCGGTAGTAAATATTTCCTTCCGCATCCCTGGCTCTGGATATTGTCCTCACTACGCCATCGTCGCTTCCCCAGCCGCTCCCGTCTTCAATTCTTCTTCCAGTCCTGTTTCCACGCCGCTTTCCGTCTGGTTTTCTTCTCTCCCCTGTTCTCTTCCTTCCGTCCGGGAACATCCCATCAGCGCCACTGAAAGGATCAGTCCCGCCAACATAATCCGCTTGTAATTCCTCATAACCTTATCCCCTTCTCTTAAATGTTAATTTTGTGTTTTCCACTGTGTTAAGCCTGGAGACTATTTCCCGCTCCGGCGCAGCGTCCGCAGGACGCGCAGCCCCCATGGGATTTTGCCCAGAGACGTTCAGCCACAGGTGCCCACCTCTCCGCTGTTTCCACACATTTATCCGAAAATCCCTTCGCGCTCTCCAGGTTCTGATAATCCGTGCTCTTCGCATGGCTCTTTTCCACGATCTCCGTCAGCCGTCCGGGATTGTCCAGAACAGGACAGGGCCGAAGCATGTTCTCATTCCAGGGCTGATTGTCATGGTATCCCATGAACAGCGGAGAACAGTACGCTTCCAGAAGGGTCTTTTCCCGGATATTGGAATCCGAATAATGGATGAACGCGCACGGCTCAATATCCCCGTTTGCGTTGATATGGCAGTAACTCCTGCCCCCGGCAATGCAGCCTCCCACATATTCTCCGTCATTCCAGAAGTCCACTGTAAAAATCGGCTTCGTCTTCCGGTATTCCCGAATTTTGTGGTACATCATCTCTCTCTGTTCCGCCGTCGCCATCAGCTCCGTCACGGCCCCTTTTCCCACCGGCATATAGGTGAAAAACCAGGCAAATTTCGCTCCCATTTCAATCATCTGATCAAAATAGGCCTCGCTTCCGATCACCTCCGCATTTGCCGATGTATAACAGCAGGAGATGCCGAAGGGCAGCTTCCTTTCCTTCAATATGTTCATGGCGCGGATGATCTTCTGATAGGTTCCATCTCCCCTGCGGGAATCGGTGGCCTCTTCAAATCCCTCTATGCTGATAGCCGGCACGAAATTCTTCACCCGGAGCATTTCTTCCGCGAACGCTTCATCAATCAGCGTGCCGTTTGTGAACGTGGAAAACACGCAGTCCGGATGCTCCTCGCACAGACGGATGATATCGTTCTTTCTCACCAGAGGTTCTCCGCCGATGAACAGATAAACATAGGTTCCCAGCTCCACCCCCTGCTTCACGATACTGTCCATTTCTTCATAGGTCAGGTTCATATGGTTTCCATACTCCGCCGCCCAGCATCCCGTACACTTCAGGTTACAGGCACTGGTGGGATCCAAAAGAATCGCCCATGGAATATTGCAGTTATATTTCTCCCTGTTCTCTTTTTGTCTCTGATAGCCGAGCAGGCATCCGTTGATGATAAAATTTTCAAAAATCCGGTTTCGCACTCCCGGATCGATATCCGTCCACAGGCTCATCACCAGCTGATGCCAGTTATTATCCTGCTCCATAACCACGTTGCGGATGATATCCCGCTGGGTCTTGAGCGTATCCTTCCAATCGAAGCGGTCAAACCAGTCCAGAAGCTTGGGAAGATTTTTCTCCGGATCCTTATCCAGATAAGAAAGCGCCTGTTTCACTGCGAATGCCTCTACGTTTTGTACGATTGCCATAATTCTTGTTTCCTTTCTCTTTGGTTCTCTGTGTTTTGATTTTCTCTTCTGTTTGCTTCTGACGTAACTTTACTTGGCAATCTTTTGGATTCTGTTAGCGTATTGTTTCTGTACTATTAATTTGTAGCTTTGTTTTTCAAAGCATCTTTATTTTAAATAACATTTTCTTGAACTTTCACATAAAAAACCGGCAGTCTCTTTTCTGCCGGTTCTAAATAAAAATTTTGGTTACTGCCAGGGGCGCCCAGACTTCACCTTGAATACAACTCTGCTAAAAAAAGTACAACCAAACCTATATGTCTCTACAGATGCGGATATCCAACGCTTGATGGAAGCCGTTGAAGGTACTGACATGGAATTGTCGATTTTGTTGGCTGCCTTTGGGCCAATGCGGCGCGAAGACTATGGAAATGATGACGTCCTTAAAGCGGTCTACCGCTATGCAATGAATAACAGACGAGCCGATATAAACCAGATCGCTAACCGGCATTTTGAAGAGATGCAACACAAATTACAAATAAAAAAGAAAAAGCCCCGAATTAACGGGGTTTTTTACTGCCGGCAACCGGACTTGAACCGGTACGAGGTTGCCCCCGAGGGATT
>OLQH01001088.1_pt1 | contig 24037 bp, 30 predicted proteins | sample 1672671 | NCBI WGS metagenome assembly OLQH01 (sample SAMEA3136712, study PRJEB25190) | human gut metagenome
AAAAAGTAGAAAAAAATAGAATTTGCAGTTGCTAACCATTCATGCGTTTGTCGTGAAGTGTTATAGTTTTACATGGACAGAAATTGTCAAAATGATTATAATAAAAGAATTAACATTATTATCGTGTGAAGAGGGTTTTTATGGAAAAATATTTTACTATTGTAAGTGACGGTTCCTGCGATCTGCCGGAAGAGATCGTGAAAGAAAAAGAAATCGGCGAGGTGCATTTCCTGGTTTCTTTTGACGGAAAAGAATATAAAAAAGAAGGTGTAGAAATCCGTCTGGAGGATTTTTACGGGAAAATGGTGGCGGAGTCCAATGTTTTTCCGCTGACAGCGGCACCGTCTCCAAATGATTATTATGAAGTTTTTAAAGAAAAGGCAAAAGAGGGAAAAGATATCCTTTGTATCTGTATTTCCACCAAGCTTAGTTCCTCCATGCAGTCCGCAGAGATCGCAGCAAAGATGCTTGCAGAGAAGTATCCGGACATTCAGGTGAAGATCATTGACTCTCTGGCCTGTACGTTGATGCAGGGGCTTTATGTGCTGGAAGCCTGCAGACTTCGTGACCTGGGTTATACTCTGAAAGACAGCATTGAAAGAATGAACCAGCTGACAGATACCCAGAGGATCTTTTTTACGGTAGGAAATCTGGAATATCTGGAGCACGGCGGACGCATTGGAAAGGTTGCCAGCATTGCAGGTAAGCTTCTCAATGTGAAACCGCTGATTACCTTAAAGGACGGTGAGATTTATTCACCGGGGCTGAAAAGGGGCAGAAAAAAATCTATGGCAGGAACCATTGACCTGCTTCTTGATTACATGGAAGAGAACGGGTATACTCCAGAGAACTGTTCCCTGGTCATTGGTTACTGCTATGGATATGAAGAAGCGGAGAGCTTCCAGAAAATGCTGATGCAGAGCCTGGAAGAAAAATTCGGAACAACAGAGACAGTTCCCATTCACCGGATCGGAGCTACCATCGGTGTGCATACAGGCCCGTATGCCATTGGGATTGGAATCATCCGGCGGAGTGATATGGTATAAGTTTAAGAAAGAACAGGGCCGGCAGACGATTAATGTCTGTCGGTCCTGTTTTGGTATCTGCGGGCCGGATGATAAACAAGCACTGTGATGAGAATAAGCAACGCCGTTGTGGACAGGCTGACAGGATAAACCATCATCAGGCTGGAAAAACTGCGGTGGTTCGGGAATACGGCATATACCCATGCAATCCTGGTTCCGCAGACACCGATGGTTGTAAGCAGTGCCGGGACAAAAGAAATCCCGAAACCCCGGAGATAGCCGGACATGATCTCATAGAGCAGACTGAAAATGTATGCGGAAAAGATAATGACCAGACGGGTATAACCGATGTCAATAACCTGGGGATCACTGTTAAACAGGGAGAGCAGGAATTTTCCGCTGGAGAGGATCAGGATGGCAGCTGCAGCAGTTGTTACCAGACCTTCGGCTACACATAACAGCAGAACTTTTTTGCATCGCCGGATCTGCTTTGCTCCATAATTCTGTCCCACGAATGTTGTGCAGGCCTGGCTGAATGAATTAAATACATAATATACCAGGATCTCAATATTGAAGGCTGCACTGGATGCTGCGATCACAAGAGTTCCAAGACTGTTGATAGCAGACTGGATCACCAGATTGGCGATATTAAATACGGCACTCTGGATTCCGGCAGGAAGTCCGATCCGCAGGATCTTCAGGAGACAGGCTCTGTCAATGGATAGTTTATGTAAGTCAAGATGTACCCATTTCTCTGTTTTTGTCAGTTTGATAAAAAGAATGGAGGAGCTGACAATATTGGCGATCACTGTGGCTGTGGCAACTCCGTTCACATTCATTCCAAGGACGATTACAAAAAAGAGATTCAAAAGCACATTCAATACACCGCCGCAGAACAGGGCCAGAAGAGGTGTCCTGGTATCGCCGGTACTGCGGAAAATAGCAGCCTCAAAATTAAAGAGAAAGATCACAGGCAATCCCAGAAGATAAATACGGATATACAAAAGTGCATATGGAAAAACATCTGCCGGAACATTAAGCAGATTTAAGAAATTTCCGATCAGCCATTCTCCAAGCAAAGTAGTCAGGATACCTGCCAGAAAAGCGGCCAGAACGGAAGTGTGCACAGCTTTCTGGACTTCATGCTCATCTTTTCTCCCGATAGCATTGGCAATGACAACATTGGTTCCCAGGGAGAGACCGATGAAAAGATTCAGGATCACGCCGATCACAGGGCTGTTGGCACCTACCGCAGCAATGGCAACAGTACGGTCTGTGCTGGCAAAATTTCCTACGATCGCAATATCCGATGCGTTAAACAGCTGTTCCAGAATTCCGGTTGCTGCTACAGGGAGAGCGTACAGAGGAATCTTATTCCAGATAGAACCGTTCAGGATATCCAGCTTTGCGGTTTGTTTTTTTGATTTCATAAAGAACACCTCATTGATTTTAGTAAAATGATAATGCAAACAGAAGCTTTTTTGCCTCATACCATATACAGTATATATCCTTGGAAAAATAATAGCAAATACCTATTAACTATGATATTATATAGCTAATAAGAATGATAGGAAGATGCTTATGGAAGTTCGTGAATTACGTTATTTTCTGGCAGTGGCAAGGGAAGAGAATATCACAAGGGCAGCAGAGAGCCTGCATATTGCACAGCCTTCTCTGTCAAAGCAACTGATGGAACTGGAGAAGAAACTGGGGAAAAAACTTCTGATCCGTGGAAAACGGAAGATCACTCTGACAGAGGAGGGGGTTCTTTTGCGCAAGCGGGCAGAAGAAATCCTGGAACTGGTGGAGAAGACCCAGCAGGAAATCAGCTCAGATACGGAAGATGTCATCGGAGATATTTATATGGGTGGAGGTACGCCGCCATCGGTTCTTGGGGCAGCTGCGAAGCTTCGGGAACGATATCCGGATGTGAAGTTTCATTTTTACAGTGGAGATGCCACAGACGTGTCGGAGCGATTGAACCATGGAACACTGGATTTTGCAGTTATGCTGCAGCCCATTGACAATATGAAATACGATTTTTTTTCCCTGAAAGAGATTTCACAATGGGGAATCCTTGCAAAGAAAGACGATCCATTTTCCAGCGGAAAAGTGATAACAAAAGAAGATATCAGGACAATGCCTCTCATCATGCATCAGAGAATTGGTCTTCAGAATGAGATTGCGCACTGGGCAGAAATGGATGTGGAGGACTTAAATATTGCGGCAACCTATAATGTGGTTCATGGAAGCCCCATTTCTTTTGTACAGCAGGGGTTAGGGTATTTTCTGACAACCAGAGAGATGCTGGCACCGGAACTGGATCCGGAAGTATGTTTTCTTCCGCTGGAACCCCAGCTTCCTACCAGACAGGCTCTGGTATGGAAAAAGCATGCGGTATTCAGTAAGGCAGCAGAGATATTTAAGAGTATAATTATAGAATAGATCAGGAGGAAAAAGTAATGAAAACAAGAAGATTAGGAAAAACAGAGCTTCAGGTCAGTGAGATCGGTTTTGGAGGAGAATGGCTGGAGCGCCATCCGGAGGAGGAAAGTATTGAGCTGATCCATTATGCATCTTCAAAAGGAATCAATATCCTGGACTGCTGGATGCCGGACCCGAAATCCAGAAATATCATTGGGGAGGGAATTAAGGAGAACCGTGACAAATGGTTTATCCAGGGACATATCGGATCAACCTGGAAGGATGAGCAATATTACCGTACCAGAGAGATGGAGTATGTGCGTCCTGCATTCGAAGATCTTTTAAAAAGACTTCAGACGGATTATATTGATCTTGGAATGATCCATTACGTAGATTCTGAGGAAGAATGGGATGATCTTCAGCAGTCTGAATATATGGATTACGTAATGGAACTGAAGAGAACAGGTGTGATCCGTCATATCGGTATGAGCTCCCATAATCCGAAAGTGGCGAAGAAAGCGGCAGAATCCGGCTATGTGGAGATGATCCTTTTCAGCATCAATCCTGCTTTTGACATGCTTCCTGCAAGTGAGAACATTGATACCATGTTTGCAGAAGAGTTTGACAGCAGTCTGAAGGGAATCGATGCAGACCGTGCCCGCCTGTACAAAGCATGCGAGGAAAATGATGTGGGAATCACAGTTATGAAGGGATTTGCAGGTGGAAGACTTTTTGATGAAAAACGTTCTCCTTTCGGTGTAAGCCTGACACCGGTACAGTGCATCCATTACGCACTTACAAGGCCGGCAGTCTGTTCCATCATGTGCGGCTACGATACAAAAGAGCAGGTCAATGATGCCGTAGCATATGAAACAGCAACGGAGGAAGAAAAAGATTACGCGTCTGTGATCGCCAATGCACCGTTCCATTCCTATAAAGGAGAGTGCACCTACTGCGGACACTGCAAGCCATGTGCGGCAGAACTGGACATTGCCATGATCAATAAATTCTACGATCTTGCCACCATGCAGCCGGAAGTCCCCGCAACCATAAGATCCCACTATGAACTTCTGGAGCACAAAGCCTCCGAATGCATCGGCTGCCAGGAATGCGAAACTCGCTGCCCGTTTGGAGTGCCGATCGCAGAGAGGATGGAGAAAACTGCGAAGTTGTTTGGGTGTTGATATCTGATACAGGAGGCCTTGGGAATGATGAAACAAAACATAGAAAAGTCAAGAGAACTGGAGTTTGCGATATTTTGTATTGAAAATATAGCAGCAAAACTGGGTGTAAGTGCAGAAAAGGTATATGATGCGCTGACAGAAAAAAGTGATATTTTGAATGATTACATCATTCCGGAATATGAGATACTTCATACCCAGGGGAAAGAATATATTGTGGATGATATTATTGAGGTTATGAAAGAGAGAGGTGTTTTGTAATGATAGTATATCATGGCTCATGGCTTGAAGTGAAAAATCCAGATTTAAAACATTCCCGGTCAGATGTTGATTTTGGTAAAGGATTTTATGTGACACCTCTCAGAGACCAGGCTGTGAAATGGTGTGGAAAATTCAAACGGCGCGGTAAACAAGGGATTGTTACAACCTTTAAGTTTGAAGAAAACGCACAGGAAAATCTGAAAATTTTGAAATTTGATTCTTATTCTGAAGAATGGCTGGATTTTATTATGAATTGCAGAAGAGAAAAGGATGATTCAGATTATGATATTGTTATGGGCGGAGTGGCCAATGATAAAGTGTTCAATACGGTTGAACTGTATTTTGATCAGTTGATTGACAAAAATGAGGCAATTAGCAGACTGAAGTATGAAAAGCCGAATATGCAAATCTGTTTTCGCACAGAGGAGTCTTTGGAGCATCTTCATTATGAGAGGAGTTTTGAAGTATGAATGCTAATCCGATTTTGTTACAAAAGAAATATGTACGGATAGTAGAATTATTTGCAGAAAAAATGGGGATTTCTGTTGAAACAGCATTGGGTATTTTTTATCATTCACAGCTGTATCAGTTGATAAGTGAGGGAATTTCAGATATGCATTGTATGAGTGATGGATATCTGGCGGAAGAGCTGGAAATAGAATATAACAAAAAACAGCCATGGAACATGGAATAAGTAACAAGGGGAAAAATTCATGCAGGTAGAACAATACGTAATGGCCTATGGCATTGAGCAGGACAGGATCAGGGCGATCATTCCGGAGGGATTTGTTTCTCTGCGTCCGGTTCTCAGAATCAATGCAGAGATCCAGGACAACAGTAATGGTTATCTGGAATTTAACACACCGGTAGAAAAAGACAATGCGGGATGTTATTTCCTGAAAGAAACACCGGAATTAAAAAAGCCGGAGACGATCGCCGAGAATAAAGAATTCTGTGACTGCACATTTCAGTGGAAGTTTACTGAAAAGGATGCCCATGGTGTCAGCATCGGAAAAACCCTTCCAGCCTATCCACAAGAGCCGGAAACGACCTATCCCAGAGATACATTTACAGCAGAAAATGCAGCAAAAATTCCATGCAGACAGGTGCTGGGAACATATAAAGTTATTTTTGAAAGATAGTAAAGTAAAGATAACGAAAAAACAGTCATAGCAGACAGAAAATAGACTAATACAGGGCAAGAGGAGGACTAGCTTATGTTTCGAAAAATGAGAAGATCCAAACAGGAATTAACCAAAGAAGAATGTATCGAAATCCTGAAAAAAGAACCAAGAGGCGTGCTTTCCGTGCAGGGAGAGGATGGATATCCCTATGGAATGCCTATGACCCACTGGTATAACGAGAAAGATGGAAAAATCTATTTCCACGGAGCAAAATCTGGTCATAAGATTGATGCCATCAAAAATTGTGACAAAGTTTCATTCTGTGTTATGGACGAGGGATATCGAAAGGAAGGAGAATGGGCACTAAACATTCGAAGTGTGATTGTGTTTGGACGCCTCCGTATAGTGGAAGAACCGGAAAAGGTCGTGGAAATCTGCACAAATTTATGCAAAAAATTCACGGATGATAAAGCATACGTGGAACATGAACTGAAACATTCCGGTCCTGCAGTTCTCTGCCTGGAGCTGGAACCGGAGCATATGACCGGAAAACTGGTAAATGAGTCCTGAAAATCGCCTGCGGAGAAGAACATCATGGAAAATACAGAGAAGAAAATAAAAGTCCTGATAAAGCCACAGTGTGACGCGGAAATCCGAAACAGGTTTATAACAAAATTTGGAGAGAAATGTGAGTTTGTTTTTGAAGAAAATGAAATCAGGGACTCCATTACAACAGCAGAGGTTGTGATCGGAGAACCGGAAGAATCGGAACTTCGGAAAGCCGAAAATCTCCACTGGGTTCAACTGACATGGGCCGGTGCGGATAAGTATACAAAAATGAAAACATTTCCCACAGGAGTTACACTGACCAATGCTTCCGGAGCGTTCGGAAAAATTATATCGGAATATGTGATCGGGAACATCATTGCCCTGTATCGAGGACTTCCTGTTTACTGGAAAAACAAGCAGGAACGTCTCTGGGTACAGAATAGATCATCAGACACCATATATGGAAAAAATGTTCTTATCCTGGGAACCGGTGACATCGGAAAAAACATCGCTCACAGAATGCAAGCATTTGAAACCCATGTGACTGGAATAAAAAGAACAGCATTCTCAGAACATTCGCAGCAGCTGAAAGACTTTGATGAGGTATATGATCTGACAGCACTGGATGATAAACTGCCACAGGCGGACATTGTGATCGGCTGCCTTCCTGAAACTTTGGAAACAAAAGGACTTCTGAATTACGACAGTCTGCATTCCATGAAAAAAGATGCAGTTCTAATCAATGTAGGAAGAGGAAGCCTTATTCCAACAGAAGACCTGATCCGGGCATTACAGGAGGGCCACTTAAAAGGCGCAGTCCTGGATGTATTTGAGACAGAACCACTTCCGTTCGATTCTCCGCTGTGGGAAATGGACCAGGTTATTCTCACCCCACACATCGCAGGCCCAAGTTTCGGAGGAAACGCAGAAGTTCAGGACATGATCTGGAACATTTGCATGGAAAATCTGGAACGATATCTGAACGGAAAAGAATTAAAGAATATTGTCCGGTTAAATGAGGGATATTAACAAAGGCGATGAATATCGGTGCAAGGCTCGTACCCGGAAGTATCTCAGGAAAATTTGCCGGGAAAATTAACGGATGATTTCGCTTCAGTTCGATATTGAGAGGGAGATTTTCCTACAAGTTTTTTAAAGATCCTGCAAAAATAACTGACATTGTCATATCCGACTCTGACAGAAACGCTGGCTATTTTGTCAGAGCTTTCCCTTAATATTTTGCAGGCGATGCTGATACGATATTGAATAAGATACTCGACCGGGGATATTCCGATATTTTCCCGGAAATAGCGTAAAGCGGTGTTGGGACTGATATTCGCGGCAGCTGCAATATCTGTCAGTGATATTGGGGCGGCGTAGTGTGTCTGGATATACTCGAGCATTATTGGAATCATGCGTTCAGAGTGTGAAGGCAGAACACTTGATCTGGGAGTAAGCTGTTCCGGGGAAAGATGCTCTGTCATAATAAGCCAGATTTCACTTAAAAGGTTATGAATGAGAAGCTCCTGTCTTTCCGGTGAGGCCAGATTAAGAAACAATTGTCTGCAGAGATCCAGAATATGTTTTTGCCATGTTTGCTGCTTGAAAATAACGCAGGGAAGCATGGCATTTTCTAATGGCAGAATATATTTTTTGTAAATAAGACTTTCACCTGGAGCAAGAAAAGTGGGGGAAAATACAATATTAGGCATGACGCCATAGTTTTCAGCTGTGAAATGATGCAGCATACCGCTGTTGATAAAAATTCCTTCTCCGGAATGTAAAGTATAGGTTTTCTGCTCAACCTGGCAGGTAACAGTACCCTCTGAAACGCAGATGATCTCAAATTCCTTATGCCAGTGCCAGTTGATATCGTTATTATAAAATTTCCGGGTATCATCTATATAAAATTCCAAAGGAAAATCAGGTCCGCCGTGTTTTGTGGTTTCCTGCAGATTGCTGTTTGTATGAATGTTCTGCATGAGATTACAGAATTCCTTTCTGTTATATATAGTGATATTGTACTATAAAATGAAAGAAAAGTGCAATTACAATTTTAAAATGTGGTGATATAATACAAAAGATTGAAAAGGAATTACAATAATATGGAGGAGGATTTCTGATGAAAGACAAATATCAGAAAACGGTATATGCCTGTTTTGTGGGTTACATCGTGCAGGCAATCGTAAATAACTTTGTGCCGCTGCTTTTTCTGACATTTGAAAAAAGCTACCATATTCCACTGAGCCAGATCACAATGCTGATCACATTCAATTTCGGGATCCAGCTGCTCATTGATCTTCTGTCTGCAAAATTTGTAGACCGGATCGGCTACCGGATTTCCATTGTTCTGGCTCATGTATTTTCAGCGGCAGGACTGATCTGCCTGGTGATCCTGCCGGATCTTTTGCCTAATGCATTTGCGGGATTATTTATTTCCGTAGTGATCTATGCAGTAGGCGGCGGATTGATCGAAGTGCTGATCAGCCCTATTGTGGAGAGCTGCCCAAGTGATAATAAAGAAAAGGCAATGAGCCTTCTGCATTCCTTTTACTGCTGGGGTCATGTGGCAGTGGTCCTGCTTTCCACGATCTTTTTCCGTATATTTGGAATTGAAAACTGGAAGATCATGGCACTGATCTGGGCGATTGTTCCTATTGTAAATGGTATTACATTTACAAAAGTTCCTATCGCAACTCTGATCGAAGAGGGCGAGACAGGAATGACAATAAGAGAATTATGCAGGAATAAGACATTCTGGATCCTGATGTTAATGATGCTGTGTGCCGGTGCAAGTGAACAGGGTGTCAGCCAGTGGGCTTCAACATTTGCGGAGCAGGGACTGGGAGTAACCAAGACCATCGGAGACCTTGCAGGTCCTATGGCATTTGCGATCCTTATGGGAAGTTCCAGAGCCTTTTATGGAAAATTCGGAGACAGGATGGATCTGGACAAATTTATGATCGGCAGCAGCATTCTCTGCATTATTTCCTATCTCTGCATTTCCCTTGCACCATCTGCATTTGTGTCACTGATCGGCTGTTCCATCTGCGGATTTTCCGTGGGAATCATGTGGCCGGGAAGCTTCAGCAAGGCATCCATGGCACTGCGAAGAGGAGGTACATCCCTGTTTGCGCTTCTGGCACTGGCCGGAGATGTAGGATGCTCCGGAGGTCCGACTTTAGTTGGATTTGTGTCCGGGATATTATCAGACAACCTGAAAAAAGGAATCCTGGCAGGGGTTATTTTCCCTGTATTTTTGCTGGTGGGAATTCTGCTTCTGGGAAAGAGCCGGAGTGCAGAGTGAAATAATTCTTAAATTTTATAAATTGCTATTGACAATAGTACGATTTCGAACTAATATCTAACGGTACGAAATCGTACTATTTTTTATGGAGGTAAATATCATTGACGAACCGGGAAAAAATTGACCGGATCTATGAATCAGCACAGAAAATAGATCAGGTATATGATGTATGGGCTACGAAACATAAATTAACTTTATATGAAATGATGATGTTTTATGAAATTTTTCAGAAGGAAAACAGGGAGATCACACAGAAAGAGTTAAGTATGAAACTGGGAGCACCTAAGACTTCTGTTAACAGCCTTATTAAGAAACAGTTAAATGCAGGATATATCTGGATGCAGGTTAATCCACAGAACAAAAGAGAAAAGATCATATCACTGACAGAAAGTGGAGAACGTTTTGCCAGAAATCTGGTTCAGCCGCTGTTTCAGTATGAGGAAGAAGTCATAGGAATGCTGGATGACAGAGATGTGGAAACTGTTATTACAGTACAGAATAAATTTGCGGATATCTTACTGAGTAAGATGGAAGATATATAAGAGAGGAGATATTTTTTGGATACACAAGTTAAATTAGAACATGAAGTCAGTTTCCGCTGGCTGATCGTATTTGCATTGCCAACGATTTTATCCAGTATTTTTTCCAGCCTGTATTCTACGGTGGATGGGATTTTTATTGCAAGACTGGTGGATACAGATGCGTTATCTGCGATCAATATCACAATGCCAATGATCTTTCTTGCGTCGGCAATCGGAATGATGTTTGGCAGTGGTGGAAATGCACTGGTAGCAAAAAAATTAGGAGAAGGTAAGCAGAGAGAAGCACAGGAAGATTTTTCACTTTTGATGGCTGTGGCATTTATATTTAGTGTAGTTTTGGCAGCTTTATGTTTTGCTTTTTTGAACCCGCTGTGATATTTTCTCGGATCGGATCAGGCACTTCTGCATTATTGCAGGGAATATATGATTCCGGTTTTGATCACACTGCCTTTCGCAGTGTTTGGAATGGTATTTCAGCTTAGTTTCATTACAGTAGGAAAAGCAGGTTTCGGTGCTGCACTTTCGGTTATGGGTGGAGTCCTGAATATTGTACTGGACTGGCTGTTTATCGCGATTTTTCACTGGGGACTGGCAGGCGGTGCTGTAGTAGATTTTTTTGCAAAAAACAACGCCCAGGTGGAGACGATCGCACTGTATGGATTCCGGATCGTGGCAACCAGCTTCCTGATGATGGCCTACAACGTATTTGCATCCGGCTGGTTCACTGCATTAAACGATGGAAAAACATCTGCGATCTTATCTTTCTGCCGAACTGTCATTTTCATGATCGCGCCGGTACTGATACTGCCAGGGATCTTTGGCATGGATGGAGTATGGATGTCCATTACAGCTGGTGAGGTTTTGAGTATTCTTATGAGTATTTTTTATTTCAGAAAATACAGAAATATGTGGAGCGTAAAAGTATAAAATGGGACAGGGCAGCTTCCGAAATTGAGGAGGCTGCTCTGGCTTTTTTATGGTATACTGATATCAGTTTGATATAAGATAAACGAGAGGATAAATAGATGGAAAAAAAGATCGTTCAGGTTCAGGAGAGAACTCAGCAACTGATCCGGCAGTTATTAAATGTCTGGGAAAGTTCTGTACGGGCAACCCATGATTTTCTTTCGGAAGAAGAGATCATCAAGATCAGGGAATACGTTCCCATGGCAATAGAAAATGTAGAATATCTGATCATTGCGGAAAAAGAATTCGGAGAGCCTGTTGCATTTATGGGAATTGACAGTAATCGGCTGGAAATGCTCTTCCTTTCTCCGGAGGTCAGAGGAAAAGGGCTTGGAAAGCAGCTGCTTCAGTACGGTATTGAAACTTATAACATTCAGGAACTCACCGTAAACGAACAGAATCCCCAGGCAGTCGGCTTTTATGAGCATATGGGATTTCAGACTTATAAAAGAACGGATCATGATGAGGAAGGGAATCCGTATCCGCTTTTGTATATGAGATTATCCAGATAAGCAAAGCGATTATTTGCCTATGGGTAAGTGCAGGATGCGGGATTTATCAGTGCTATATTTAGACTGTGCTAATAAAGCAGAAAGGGAAGGATAAGAATGAACTGTCAGGAATTGACTGATCAGATAGAAGAATACAAGCCTTATAATGAGCAGGAAGAAAAAGACAAACGTCTGATCCTGGACTGGATCAGAAATAATGAGAATGCTTTTTCCAGAGAAAATACAGTAGCCCATATGACGGCTTCCGCCTGGGTTGTGAACAGGGAGCGAACCAGAGTTCTTATGGTATATCACAATATTTACAACTCCTGGTCCTGGCTTGGAGGACATGCGGATGGGGAGACGGATCTTCTGTCTGTTGCAATCCGGGAGGTAAAGGAAGAAGCGGGGATTTCCAACGTTCATCCGGTGTCTGAGGAGATTTTTTCCATGGAATCCCTGACTGTAGACGGCCATGTGAAAAAAGGAAAATATGTATCCAGCCATCTGCACTTTAATATCACATATCTCCTTGAGGCAGATCCGGAAGAAGCGGTTTCCATAAAAGCAGACGAAAACAGCGGTGTAGCCTGGTTTTCACCGGAAGAAGCATTGGAGAGATCTACAGAACCGTGGTTTGTGGAGCATGTTTATAGCAAACTTTTGGAAAAAATGAAGGATGTGAAGGGGAACGGTAAATGAAAATTGCACTTGTACAGATGAGTATGGGAAAGGAAATATCCGAGAATCTTGATAAAAGCCTGAAATACTGTGATATGGCAGAAAACTGTGATCTGGTCTTTTTTCCGGAAATACAGCTGACACCGTTTTTTTCGCAGTATCACAATATATGTGTGGATCATTACTGTATAGATATGGATAATGATGCACTGGTAAGATTGTGCCAGAAAGCCAGGGAGCATCGATATTATTTATCACCAAATGTCTATCTGGAATCAGAAGGAGCCAGATACGATACTTCTCTTTGGATCTCCCCGGAAGGAAAAATCCGAGATACTGCAAAAATGGTCCACATCGCACAGAATGAAAATTTTTATGAGCAGGATTATTATACACCGGCGGAGGACGGCTTTAAAGTTTTTGCCACACCATTTGGAAAGATCGGCATTGTAATCTGTTTTGACAGACATATGCCGGAAAGCATCCGTACCTGTGCAAAAAAAGGTGCAGACCTGATCATAGTCCCGACTGCAAATACAAAAGCAGAGCCAATGGAAATGTTTGAATGGGAAATGCGGGTTCAGGCCATGCAGAACCAGGTTTTCATTGCCATGTGCAACCGTGTCGGAACAGAAGATAAAATGCAGTTTGCCGGGGAATCCATCGTGATCGATCCAAGAGGGAAAGTCCTTGCAAAAGCAGATGACAGGGAGCAGTTACTGGTGTGTGATATTGATCTGCAGGAGGTAAAAAAAGTCAGAAGCAGCCTGGATTATTTATCCCTTCGAAGACCTGAGCAGTATGAGTAATAAAGGAGAAACAAAAAATGGCAAAACTATATTTCAGATACGGGGCGATGGGAAGCTCGAAATCTGCCAATATTCTGATGGTTCGTTATAATTATGAAGAACGTGGGCAGTATGCGGTGTTGCTGAAACCAAGAACAGATAACAGAGATGGAGAGCACGAGATCCAGTCCCGCATAGGTCTGGCGGCTCCGGCTGAATATGTGGACGATTTTATGAAAAAAATTTCGGAATTATGGGATACCAGGAAAGCAGAATATCTGTATCACGGAAAAAAAGTAAATGCCATTCTGGTGGATGAAGCACAGTTTCTTTCCCCGGAAGAAGTCGATACATTATCAGATATTGTGGATTTTTATGAGATTCCGGTTCTCTGCTATGGCCTTCGTACAGACTTTTTGAACCACCTGTTTCCCGGTTCCAGGCGACTGATGGAAATAGCAGATGTTATCGAAGAAGTTCCCACTGTCTGCTGGTGCGGGAAGCGTGCACAGTGCAATACCCGATATTCCAACGGAAAGATTGTGCGGGAAGGTGCCCAGATCATGTTGGGATCAAATGAGAGCTATGTGGCGCTTTGCAGAAAACATTATAAAGAAGGGAAATTGTGGAAATGAGATAACATCCTGAACACAGGTCGCGAAGCGGATTGCGAATGTCCTCTTTACGCACGGAAGAATATGATACTTCAAAGCCAGATAAGTCAAAACGTCTTACCTGGCTTTTTTGCAATGAATCCGATTGTAATAAGGATTATCGTTAACACCCATGAAATCGGGAACGCATAATACAGAATATTTAACTGATGATAATGTCTGAAAACCGTACAGATCCATACAATGCGAAAACAGCAGTTTCCGATAATAGTAGCAACAGCCGGGTACAGGGAATGTCCGGTGCCTCTTAATACGCCTGCCGGGATCTCGTACAGGTTGCACAGCGGTTCGAAAAAAAGAATGCACAGGATACGAAGGCAGGCATTTTGTATCACTGTTTGATCTGCAGAAAAAAATCCTGCAAAAAAATTCCGGAATATGACAAGTGGTTCAATAAGGATCAGACTGCTCACAATAGAGAAGACCAGACATATCCGCAGGATTTTTCTGCATCGGCGAAGCTGCCCGGCAGAGTAATTCTGGCTGGTAAAGGTGGTAGCTGTCTGACCGAAAGCAGTAATCACGTAATAGGTAAAATATTCAAAGTTCATGGCAATGGTACTGCCTGCAATTGCAGAAGAGCCAAAGCTGTTCACAGAGGCCTGTACAAAGATATTGGCAAAGCAGAATACAGCACCCTGGATGGCCGAAGGGATTCCCACTTTAAGAATTGCACTTACAGATCCGGAATAAAGATCACATTTATGAAGTGCAAATGGAAAAGAAGAAGTATCCTTTTTCAGGCGGCAGATCAGAAGGAGCGCAGAAAGCATGGTGGACAGAACTGTAGCAGCGGCAACTCCGGAAACGCCAAGCTTAAAGAATACCACAAATATAATATTTAGAAACACATTTACAATTCCCGACAGAGTGAGAGCAAGAAAGGGATAACGGCTGTTGCCGCAGGCTCTGAGGATCGCAGAACCAAAATTATAAAGCAGCAGAAAGGGATAACTGACAAAATAGATCCGAAGATAAAGCACGGAGGAAAAACGGAGGTATCCGAATTGCTGGAGAAGAACCATGCACATCCCAATATCCGTTTTACCACATGGGAAGATTATGCCATCATGTCAATGGTGGAGCGGGGACTGGGGATCGGAGTGCTTCCAGATATGATCCTGAAACGGATTCCATACCAGATCGCGATCCGATCATTCAGGAATCCATATTTCAGAGAAATTGGACTGGTAATGAAAGACAGAACAAAGCTGACTCCGGCAACCAGGAAGTTTATAGAATATCTTACGATCAATGAACGGTTGGAACGGCTGTGATCTTCAACTGTGTTATTTGGTTCAATTCATTTTTACAGGAGTTGGTCAATATATTCAGCCGATTATTGCAACAAATTACGGTGGTAGAAATTGTGGTGTTATTCATCAGTGTCATGTTTTTGAAATTTTCTCAGACATCCGAGTACTCCGAAAGAATTCAGAAGATGAAGTGACTGACAGTAAATATGTTAGTTGTATAGAACATTATAGTGTGGTAAACTTCAATCAATAAGAGTTGGAGGAGTGTCTATGAAATTAAAAAACGTTTTGATAGTAGTAAAAGATATCGAAAAATCGAAACAGTTTTATCATGATCTGTTTGGCTTGGATATGATATTGGATAATGACGGAAATATGATCGAGGTAGGAACGCCGATATAATAAAAGAATCTCTGGGCAGATAAAGGGGGAAGAAATTATGTTTTATGGATTTGACCAGGTATTTAATATTTTATTTGCAATTATATTTTTCTGCGTTTTGGGAACGATGGTTTATATTTTTGTGAAAAATATCAGCACATGGAATAAAAATAACAATTCTCCCAGGTTAACGGTTGCTGCGAAGATTGTTGCAAAGCGAACGAAGGTTTTCCATAATCAGCAGTCTGACGGTTTTAGCACCACTACATCTACCAGTTACTATGTGACTTTTGAAGTGAAGAGCGGCGACCGGATGGAACTTGCTGTCACAGGAAAGGAATATGGTCAGATGGTAGAGGGAGATGTTGGTGAATTAAGCTTTCAGGGAACAAGATTTCTTGGATTTGACAGGAGCTGAAAAAATGATGGAACATGTGGGAACTGGAGATTAAAAGCATGAAAGAAAAAACAAATTATGGAAACTGGGTACCAGAGAAAATGCTGTATCTGATGTTTGGGCTGGCAGCAGTCTTTCTTGTAATTACTGTAGCAGCGAAGGCTGTGTTGCATAAGCCGGTGATTGCTATAGTGCTGGGGGCGCTCTGCATACTGTCACTGCTCTATGCAGTCTACATGCTGATCTGCCATGAAATTTTCGCATTTGGAAAAGGCAATATGATGGCAGGAGTCCATGAGCATCTTGTGGATCATCTTAAATGGAACGGAGAAGGGAAGCTTCTGGATATCGGATGCGGAGCTGCTGCACTTACAGTTCGCTGTGCAAAAGCGTTTCCTGAGGCCAGGATCACCGCAGTGGATTACTGGGGAGTAGAATGGAGTTATGCAAAAGAGCAGTGTGAGAGAAATGCGCGGATCGAGGGAGTTGCAGATCAGATCACTTTCTGGAAAGGTGATGCTGCAAAACTGGATTTTCCGGACGGAACGTTTGATGCTGCAGTGAGGAACTTTGTATTTCATGAAGTGCGCTCTGCAAAAGACAAGAGAGATGTGGTAAAAGAAGCGCTCAGAGTAGTAAAAAAAGGTGGAGTTTTTTCCTTCCAGGATATGTTTTCTCAGAAAGCATTGTACGGAGATATGGATGAATTTGTCCGCATATTAAAAGCAGAAGGAATCTCAGAAGTACATTACATAGGGAACCTGGAGAAGAAGCTGGGGTTCATTCCAGGTTTTGTGACAACACCGTGGATGATAAGTGGAATGGGCATTCTGTATGGAAAAAAATAAGTCAGAGACAGAATAGATAAGAGCTGTAAAAAATAGAGTTTGCACGGTTTTTTTGAAAAGCTTGGGATCAAAGAGCCGGTTTTTATAGGTGCAAGTGATGGCGGTATGGTTGCCCAGATCTACACGCAGGCGTATCCAAAGGAAGTTGGAGGGTTTATTCTGATCTCAACAGGCGGTATGGATGCAGAGACGATAAAAAGTCTCAGGAAAAAGTATTTTTTGGCACCGCTGATGCTGTTTTATATGAAGCATTGTAATTATGAGAAACTGAAACCGAAACTGATCAAAGTCGGAATGGGACATAGCCGGAACGAGAGCAAGGAAGAACTTGCATATGCCAAAGATATGTTTGAAACCATTTTCAAAGATTATACCAAAGAAAAAGATGTGCATATTTCTGGTCTGCTGGCTGATCTGATGAAGCAGACGCCGGTTACGGAAACGGATTTTAGGATGCTTAAGGGAAAAATACTTCTGATACTTCCAGACCAGGATTTCTTTTCCGGAAAGATGCAGAAAGACCTTATACAGCTGATGCATGATCCTGTCATCCAGTATGTTTCAGGCGGACATCTCTCTACGATTTTGAAAGCGGATGATTATGTAAAAGTGATCCGGGATTTTCTGGGAAATATATAGATCATTTCCTCGCAACAAGATGCGCGCGGAAGCCTTTCTGCTTTTCCATAGTCAGTACGGTGAAGCCGGCTTTTTCTGCCATGGCGATGAATTCTGCAGGTTTGTGTATCTTTACATCGCCGTGTCCGAACAGATTTGCCAGGGGCATTTCCAGATGATTCATAAGCCAGACAACAAAGCTGGAGGAAGTATAGTCGCGCAGGATCAGGCGGCCGCCTTTACGCAGGACACGGTAGGTACTGTTAAAAAAGTCCTGGGGATTTGGATAATGATGAAAGCTGTTTGCACAGATAACGGCATCAAAAGAATCATCCTCAAAGGGCAGATTTTCACTGTCACCTACAAGAAATTCCGTGTTGGAGAGATTCTTGGCCTGGGCCACATGGATCATTTCAGGAGTAAGATCCAGACCGGTGTAGTGTTTATCCGGATATTTCTCATGAAGAAGTTCGATCATCGGGCCGGTTCCACAGCCGCAGTCTAGGACATCATGAAAAGATTCTTTTTCCAGTTCTGCCAGAATCGGAGGATAATCGTCTTTGCACATTTCGTAAATACCGGCATGGCCGCTGTCATAGATTTTGGCTGCCTGCGTAAATTCTTTGACAGAAAGTTTTTTATATTCTTCAGGGGTCATAGCAACGTCTCCTTGATATTGATTTGCTGTTAGATTCTACTAACTAACGGTATCATAAATTTCAGGAAAAGTCAAAAGGAATATGGTTGATAAAACATGACAGAGCTAATATTTGCGTAAGAAAGAAGTGTCAAGAAATAAAAACTTGACACTTTTTTCTTTTGCATGTTATAGTCAAACTGAGGTGGTTATATGAAAGTAAAAGAACCAGACTTAACGGAACAGATCAGAGAGATTTTTGGTACAACAGATGCTAAAGAATTAAGGCGAATCGCAGAAGATGCAGCATGCTACAGAAAAAAAGGAAATTCTGCAAACAGGAGTCCTGTCGGCAGAAAGAATTCTTTTACAGATCCACAGCTTGCGAATATCCTTGCGTTGCAGAAGCAGGGTGTGAAGATTACAGAAATTGCAAAAAAATACCATGTATCCAGACAGACGATCTACAGTCAGATAAAACGTGTGCATAATTTCAGTGAAGATCCAGATGTAAAAATGAGGATGTATTTTATGAACAGGGATTATCTGTGCACGATGATAGATATAGATTTTTTACACGAAAAAATTTATATTAAAAATTATACGGATCAGATACCATTAAGAGCATTTGGAGTTGTGGATAATCCAAGCTGGAATGATTTTGAGTATTTTCTGGAGGACAGATGTTTTCCCAGGACACGCGATCATGCAAAAGAAATCCTGAGAGATATGAGAATTCCTTTTTACGATCCACTTCTGATTATTGAAAAAACAGATGGATATATGGAAGGGGATCACCAATGGATCATGATGGTAAAAAAGGAGAGATGATTTTTATGGATAAAGTTGAAATTGATAAATATTCTCCTTTGCATAAGACAGGGCATATATCAAAAGGTGATCAACGTAAATGGAAGATTGAGAACCTGTGGTACAAGGCGGATTATATGGGATATGAGAGCCTGGCAGAGGTACTTGTTTCGAAGCTTCTGGACAGAAGTGAATTGAGCTATCCGTTTGTAAGATATGAGCCCGTTCAGATCGAATATAAAGAGCAGGTTATATCTGGTTGTGTTAGTGAGGATTTTTTAAAAAAGAATGAAATTCTGATTCCAGTTGAGAAATTGTATCGCCAATATATGGGGGAAAGCCTGGCTATAAGGCTGACTGATTTTGAAGAAGTTACGGAAAGAATTCAGTATATGGTAGAACAGGTTGAACGTATAACTGAGATTGAAGGTTTTGGCAAGTATATTACGGCAATGTTGGAGATTGATGCTTTTTTTGTAAATGAGGACAGACATACCAATAATATTGCTGTGATCTATAATGAAAAAACACAGCGATATTCGCTCAGCCCTTTATTTGACCAGGGACTTTGCATATTTGCAGATACCAGTGTGGACTATCCACTAGAATTATCCTACGAGGCTTGCCTGGAAAAAATAGAATCAAAACCTTTTAGCATGGATTTTGACATTCAGCTTGAGGCAGCAGAAGAATTATATGGAACCCAGATAGATTTTAATTTCAACATTGAGGATGTAAATGCCATTCTGGATTCCGTTGCGGGGATATATTCTGAAGAAATCTGTAATCGAATTAGGGAATTGTTGCGTTATCAGATTCGAAAATATTCTTATCTGATAAAAAAATAATCAACATCATCAGGGAGGTGATGCCATGCCGTCATATAAAGAACAATTTAACCTGAATATTTTTGACCATAGTTCTGTAGGATATTGCGTGCTGGAACTTGTGCTGGACGATAAAGGACAGCCGGTGGACTGGATCTACCGTTACTGTAATCAGGCCTTTGCAGATATAAAAGACTACAGGCTGGAAGCGATGATCGATCGGTCCTTTCTGGATCTGTTCCCGAAAATTGATGAGAAGTGGTTATACGCCTGTTATGGGGCGGCATATGAGAACAGGTCCAGTGAAATGGTGATTCGAAAAGGAAAAAAATATCATATGACAATCACACCTATCGGGAAGAGCGGATTCTGTTCCGGACTGATCCAGGCATGGGATAAGGACAGAAATCCAGATGACGAGATACAGGACCCGCTAAGCGATGAAGAATTTATCATAAGAAAACTATTTCCGGAGTACGTTTCCCTGTATCGGATAGAACTTAATTCCGGAAAATTTGAGACTCTCCGTCTTGCTGAAAATACAAATGCCAGAAAACTGGCGGACAGGAAAGACAAAACATTTGCCAATTTTGATGATTATGCGAAAGAATATGCGGATTCCTTTATTTTAGAACAGGACAGAGAAGAATTCCTGAACTGGCATACCTGCAGAAATATGAAGAGAAGGCTTTGTAATACGGAAAAGATTACCTATCATTACCAGAGCGTTTCAGAAACAGAAAAAAATAAATATTATGAAGCCTATGCGGTACAGGGAAAAAGCGATGAGAAAACATTTACCATATTTTTAGGATATCGCAGTATAGACAGTATTCTTTATAAGGAAAAAGCGACACAGAAACGACTGGAGAAAGCACTGGAGGAAGCGGAACTGAGAAACGAGATCATATCTTCCATTGCAAAAACATATCAGTATATATCAAGAATTGATATCCAGGCGGACTGGTTTGAAGAAATTTCAAACAAAGATAAAGAACAGTTGAATTTTATAAACTCCGGTGTTCTGTCAGTCAATAATAAAAAAGTATACAGACAATATATTGCGGAGGAATATCAGGAGGCATTTTTTAAATTTACAGATATTTCTACGCTGCCGGAACGAATGAAGAATGAAGAAACCATTGCCATGGAATACCGGATGAAGGATGGAAACTGGCATAAACTTCGTTTTATTGAAAAAAAGAGGGACACAGATGGAAATCTGACACATGTGCTCTGTGCGATCCGAAGTATCAGTGCGGCAAAGAAACGGGAAGCATCGCTTCTGTATCAGGTGGCGGAAGCGAAAAAAGATGCAGCTCTTAAATCCAGGTTTTTGTCAAACATGAGTCATGATATCCGTACACCAATGAACGGGATCATCGGTATGATCGATCTTGCAAACCATTATCCAAATGATCTTGAAATGCAGCAAAAATGCAGAGATCAGGTTCTGGAATCCTCCAAACATCTGGTTTCTCTTGTAAGCAATATACTGGATATGAGTAAACTGGAATCCGGAGATATTATTGAACAGGAACTGGATTTTGATCTCACAGAGGTGTTAAGCAGAGCAAATACCGATAAGCAGATTCTGGCGGAAGAAAAAAATATTGATTATGTGGTGGACTGGAAAAAAGGAAATTTAAAGCATGTATATCTGGTAGGAAACCCGGCTTATTTGGAGCGACTTCTGACGATAGTTGCGGATAATGCGGTGAAATTTACAGAACCAGGAGGCACGATACATGTATGGTGTTGGGAAAAATCTGTGGATGACAGTCATGTGATGTATGAATTTGTATGCGAGGATAACGGAATCGGCATGAGTGAAGAGTTTATAAGCCATGCATTTGAGATGTTTTCTCAGGAAAATGAAACCAGCAGAACCAAATACGAAGGTGCGGGGCTTGGCCTTGCGATTGCTAAGAAGATTGTAGAAAGAATGGAAGGTACCATTGAGATAAAAAGTAAAAAGGGCAGTGGGACAACTGTAACAATGACACTTCCGTTTAAGATCGGACAGCCGGAAAAAAACGAAATTTCAAAAACAGATAACGGAACCAGGCAGGAAATGTCTTTTGAGGGAATGCGCGCCCTGATAGCGGAAGATAATGAACTGAACATGGAAATTGCAAAATTTATGCTGGAAAATAACGGAATCCGCGTAGAGTGTGCGGCTGATGGGGAAGAAGCAGTGAAAAAATTTGAAAAAGCGCAGCCGGGGTATTATGATGTGATTTTCATGGATATTATGATGCCAAATATGAATGGCTGGGATGCGGCACGCAAGATCCGTTCCATGAAGAGAACAGATGCCGGAACAATACCGATCATTGCCATGAGCGCCAATGCATTTTCTGAGGATATCATTAACAGCCGTATTTCCGGGATGAACCAGCATCTTACCAAACCTCTTGAGGAGGCAAAAATTTTGGCTGAGCTTAAAGAGTGTCTGAGCAGGCAGGAAAGCGGCCCTGGCTCTTCTGGATCAGATCAGAAGAAAGGATAAAGACAGGATAATGGAAATATTAAAAGCAAAAGAAACAGATATTGACGATATCGAGAGAATTTATGAACATATTCATGATGAGGAAGAAAATGGAAGAGCTGTGATCGGATGGATCCGGAATGTATATCCGGTGAGAAGGACAGCAGAAGATGCTTTGAGCCGGAATGATCTGTTCGTTATGAAAGAGAAAAATGAAGTTGTGGCAGCAGCAATCATCAATCAGATCCAGGTTGAGGAATATAAATATGCCCGGTGGAGAGTAGAAGCAGAGGACAGTGAAGTTATGGTGCTGCATTGTCTGGCTGTAGAACCTTCAAAGAAGAATAAAGGCTATGGAAAAAAATTTGTGGCATTCTATGAAGATTATGCCAGACGTTGCGGATGCAGTTCACTGCGAATGGATACCAATGCACGGAATACCCGGGCAAGAAAGCTGTACCAGAAGCTTGGATATGAGGAAACAGGGATTGTAAAATGTACGTTTAACGGGATTCCGGATATCCAGCTTGTGTGCCTTGAAAAAGATCTGGATGCAGAGGAAGTTAAGATGAAATGTCCTTATTGCGGCTGCTCACTTGTTGGTTATAGACCAATCCCTAAAGAGTGCCCAAAGTGTCATAAAAAGTTTGAAAAATAAATTCCAGTCTGCCGGGCAACCAAATACTGTTCTGGGTAAAAAACGATGAGAAACAATAACAGACTTTACAAATATGTTCCGTCCTTGCTGCTGTTCCTGTTGTTTGAAACGGTGGCGGTGGCGCTGTGGCTCGCAAAAGGCAACCTGTTCTACCTGCTTAATTTCAGCTACATCGGGGGCTGCCTTGGAGTAGGCACGGCGCTGTTTGCTGCGGGAAAACGCTACGCCCGGCAGTTCGTGCAGTGGGCGGTGGGCAGCTATATGCTGCTGTACCTCGGTGTTCTCTCCCACGAGAATATGCAGATCGAAGGATTTTGGTATTACCTGTTCCTCGGCGTTTTTGAAGCAGCTACCATCCACTACGCAGTGGCAAAAATCTTCGGTCCACTGATCTTTGGGCGGGGGTGGTGCGGCTACGCCTGCTGGACAGCCATGGTTCTGGATCTTCTGCCCTACAAAATACCGCAGGCACCGAGGAAAAAGCTGGGGTTCTTTCGATACATCACCTTTGCAGCATCCTTTGTCTATGTGGCGGCACTTTTTTTGATGCACGCCGAAAACATGGAAAAGATCCTGTTTGTCTCTTTTCTTGTTGGAAACATTCTGTATTATGCGGTTGGCATTGTACTGGCATTCCGATGCAAAGACAACCGTGCCTTTTGCAAGTATCTCTGCCCGGTAACGGTCTTTTTGAAGCCGATGAGCTATTTTTCCCTGCTCAGGGTAACGTGCGATAAGGAAAAGTGCACCTCCTGCGGAAAGTGCAGGCAGGTGTGCCCCATGAATGTGGATATGACGGACAACTCCCGAAAACGGCTCAATGGCACGGAATGCATCCTGTGCATGGAGTGCGTAAAGGCCTGCCCGAGAAAAGCACTGTAAACGCAAAAGCCAATATTCAAGCAGTCAAATCAATCCATCCCCTCAGCGGGCAACCCCAAAACGGTTGCCCGCTATTTTTATACCCTAAAATCTGAAGAAGGAGGCCAAAATGCCAAGCAAAACCGAAGAATACCTTGCCCTTGCGCAGCGCACGGCGAACGGCTTGACTCGGTACTGGGAAAGTTGGACGGACTACCTGACCACCGCATCCCGGCTGTA